>OFGF01001324.1_pt1 | contig 15933 bp, 10 predicted proteins | sample 1521711 | NCBI WGS metagenome assembly OFGF01 (sample SAMEA3504092, study PRJEB24116) | mouse gut metagenome | biome: mouse gut; feature: mouse-associated habitat; material: faeces | place: Denmark | collected 2011 | reverse complement strand
CAGGAGGGGCCGGTGCATGTGGCGCGCAGCCATATCGACACCAACCGGCATGTCAATAACGGAAAATATATAATGATAGCGCAAGAATATCTCCCGGAGGATTTTAAGGTTTGCCAAATCCGGGCAGAATATAAAAAGGCGGCGGTGCGCCCCGGTATCATTTACCCCAAAGTAAAGGAAGGGTGTGGCCGTTTTCTTGTGTCACTGGAAAATGAAGCGGCAGAGCCTTATGCAATCGTAGAATTCAGGGAGGATTATGTATGAAATTAGGGGAAAAACAAAAGCTTATCATTACGAAGGAAGTGGATTTTGGGGTATACTTAGCAGAGCGCCCACAGGACAGGCAGACAGTGCTGCTCCCTGCAAAGCAGGTTCCCAAAGACGCCGCAATAGGGGATGAGGTAGAGGTTTTTTTGTATAAGGATTCAAAGGACCGGCTGATTGCTACGACAAGGGAGCCGTATCTTGCCATGGGCGGTTTTGCTGCCTTAAAGGTCATGGAAGCAAACGATATCGGCGCGTTTTTGGACTGGGGGCTGGAAAAGGATCTGTTCCTTCCGTATAAAGAAATGACCAGAAAGCTAAAACCGGGCGATGAGGTTTTGGTACGGCTTTACATTGATAAAAGCAGCCGGCTGTGCGCGAGCATGCGCTATTTGTATGATCTTTTGGAGAAGGGCTCCCCATACCAGAAAGGGGATACCGTGTCTGCAAGGATTTATGAATTCAGCGGGAATTTTGGAACGTTTGCGGCAGTGGACGACAGGTATTCGGCGATGATCCCATCGTTTGAAGATTGCAGCCATTTTAAGATCGGGGATGTAACGGAGGCCAGGGTTTCTAATGTAAAGCCGGACGGCAAGCTGGATCTGACGATACGCAAACAGGCATACCTGCAAATGGACGAAGATGCCCAAACGGTTTTAAAGGTAATCGATTCGTATGCCGGTGTACTGCCGTTTAATGACAAGGCGTCTCCAGAAGTGGTCAAACGGGAGCTTAAGATGAGCAAGAACGCATTTAAGCGTGCAGTTGGACGTTTATACAAGGAACGCAAGATAGAAATTACGGAAAGAGGGATCCGCAAATTATAAAAAGGAGAGATGGCATTGTACGATATCATAATCATTGGAGGCGGCCCGGCCGGGCTTTCTGCGGCTGTATATGCAGCGAGGGCATGTCTTGATACGCTGCTGCTTGAAAAGCAGCCAATGGGCGGCGGGCAGATTTTAAATACGGCAGAGGTAGACAATTACCTGGGGTTTTTTGACACTAACGGGTTTGAACTGGGGCAGAAATTTACGGAGCATGCACAGCACCTTGGGGTCAAACCATTAATGGAAGAGGTAGTCCGTATTGACTGTATAGGCGCAGTAAAGAAAGTCGTTACCGAAAAACAGGAATATGAGACGAAGAATATTATCTATGCCGCAGGCGCGGGGCACCGGAAGCTAGGCGTTCCAGGGGAAGAAGAATTTGCCGGCAAGGGCGTTTCGTACTGCGCAACCTGTGACGGGGCGTTTTTCCGTGGGAAAACAGTGGCAGTAATCGGAGGCGGCGACGTAGCGTTAGAAGATGCGCTGTTTTTGGCAAACGTGTGCAGGAAAGTGTTTTTAATTCACCGAAGGGATACGTTTCGGGGGGCGAAAACACTTGTGGAACGGGTGAATGCTGTTGAAAATATTGAAACCGTGGTGGATACGGTGGCAAAAGAAATCAGCGGGGAAGATACGGTAAAGGGGCTTGTCTGTATGGATGTAAAGACAGGGGGACAAAAAAGCCTGGCGGTAGACGGCGTGTTTATTGCAGTGGGTATGGTGCCGCATACGCAGCTTTTGGAAGGGCAGGTAAAGCTGGATCAAAACGGATATGTTATAGCGGGAGAGGATTGTAAGGCCAGCGTGGACGGCGTGTTTGCGGTGGGTGATGTCAGGACAAAAAAAGTGAGGCAGATTGTGACGGCAGTCAGTGACGGGGCCGTTGCAGTGGCAGGGATATAGGTATAAAACCGCCGGGTTGTTTGTCCGGCGGTTTATTATGTTATAGTTGTGCCTTGACAGGAAAAATATGCAAGGGTATCATAAAAAATAAAGTATAACCCCTGGGAGAAAATATCATATGAAGCGTATTTCACTTGACAGCCTGATTCAGGAAAGCAAAGCTTCTGCTTATATGCAGCAGTACCGGTATATCCGCCATAAAATCGAAACCAATCAAATAAAACCGATCAAAAATTCCCCTTTAAACGGCAAAACGCCAGCCTTGCATACCAGGTACTGGCTGATAGGGCCACAGCCTGATTATACAGGCTTTATTGAAGAGCTGCAATTTCAAATAGTGCCTGCCATTAACGCTGATTATTATTTAAACCATTTGGATGTATATGAAAAAGAGCGTAAGTGGGTTTTACTTTTAAGCAATTATCTGAAAAACCAGGCGCAAAATGCGGCGGGGCCTGTTTCTGTAAATGAGAGGAGCTTTCAGATCTGGGGGCGTGAAAAGTTTTTACAAAAGGAACAAGGCAAAAAGGTTCTGGCACATTGTGGCGTGCCTATGGAGCAGCTTTTGGTTTACGGGACGACAGAACCGCTGGCATATTATTCTGCGGACAGGCAGGCTGGGCAGACAGTTTTGATTATAGAGAACAAGGATACGTTTTACAGTATGCGCAAATACCTGTTAAATGGTTTTCGCAGAATGTTTGGAGAAGAAATTGGGACAGTAGTTTATGGCTCTGGGAAGGGCATTTTGCGATCATTTACGGACTTTGGCTTTTGTGTGGAACCACATATAAATGCACCGCAGAACCGGATTTTATATTTTGGGGATTTGGATTATGAGGGGATTAAAATTTATGAGAGACTGTTTGAATTGTTTTGCGGGGAGCATGAAATTGAGCCGTTTTTGGGGGCATATGAAGCTATGGTGCAGAAGGCGGAAGCGTATGGGATGGATTTTCTGCCGGATACGAGCCCAGGGCAGAATAGAAACCTTTCGGGCAGGTTCCTGGGATATTTTACTGACGGGATGAAGGGGAGCATAGAGAGGATTCTAAAAGCGGGGAAGTATGTGCCGCAGGAGATTTTGAATATAGGGGATATGTAAGGGCTGGCTGTTTTGCCATCCCCCATAAGGACAGGAGGAACCTTATGCAGTACGAATTTTTAAAACAATTTCCTAAGCGCATGAAACATGTCGGCCGCTATGCCCTTCTTTTTGTCAATAGCAGCCAGAAGTCCATCTGGAAACAATATGGGTTTTTAAAAATAGACGAGCAGGCCAATTTGATTTTTGCCATCCTGCTCTATGTCATGGAACAATCCTTAAAAGACGGGCACTGTACGGTGGACGATATCGGGGCTTATGTAGATAGCCTGAATATGCGCTATCTAGGCAAGCCTATGGGGTATGAGGACTGCAAAGCGCTTGGGGATTACATACTAAACGTAATCCTCTCAAACGAAGGAAAAGCGATGTACTTTGACGGATTTGATTTTGAGAACGGCGCGTATAAGGCCATGCATGTCAGTTATGTGGCTAACCGGATTGTGTATGTGGATTCTGAGGTGCGCAGGACTTCTTATTATTTGACGGAAGACGGCTATAACCTGATTTTGTCTACGATGGAAATTGAAGAGAATATGCGTTTTAGCATACACGAAATTATATTTCGGATGCATCTTGAAAAGCAGAGCTATGACAAAGCGGTTGACGATATTAAAAATGTTTTTAATCTGCTGCGGATCCAGCTTCAGAAAATCAAGGAGGCTATGGGCAAAATCCGCAGGAATGCATTAAGTTATTCGGTGGCGGAATATGAAGCGGTGCTAGAGGGGGATCTGGCGGCTATCAGCGATACTAAGCAGAAGTTTTTAAATTATCGCGATTTGGTGAAAAAGCGCGCCGCAGAGCTGGAAGAGATAGACATAAATGTAGGCAGGCTCTCCGCAAAGGAAGAAGGCAAGCTGAAAAATTTAAGTGTGATTGAACAGTATTTAACCCGGGCAATTGATGAATACCAGAAAATTTTAAGCAGCCATTTTGACCTCAAGTCACTGTATACGCATGAACTGGAGCTGTTATCACAGATGTCTTTTATCCGCAGGTTTTCTATCAGAAATGAGCTGTTTGAAAAAATACTGGATGGGCCGCAAGCGCTTGGCAGGCTGGATGGGTTCCTTAGGCCGCTGTTTTTGGAGGAGCCGCAGAAAATCTATAACCTGAAAAAGTCAATGGAGCTGCAGAAGCCTCTCCGCAGAAAGATGGAAAAGGAAGAGGATGGGTTATTGGAATTTGGCAGCGAGGAGTGGATGAAGCAGGAGGAGCGGCGCCAGCAGGAAAAAATGGCAAAATATGAAATGAGTTTGAGCTTTCTTTTGCAAAAGGCGCTTGAAACGGAGTGTGGGGAGGTAACGCTGGCCCAGATCGGGGATATGCTTTCTAATAAGCAGGAGGATGCATCGGCGCTGATCCCTGATGTACAGGTTTTTAAGGAAATTATGGTGGAGCTTTTGAAAAATGGGGAAATGGATTTGCGCAGGCTAAAAAAAGAGCAGCGTGAATATATCAGTGAGGGGGCCGGGGGGTTTGTACTCAATGAGATGCTTTTGTCTTTGGATGAGACGATGGGCCTTGGGATGAGGGAGGTTTCGGTTTACCGTGTAGAAGACGGCCGGGTTGTTGCGTTTGAGTACGAAGAGGAAGGCGTGGAGAAACGGATCTGCTGTTCTAATGTGATGATCCGTATTCGCAGGGAGGACTGACAAATGGCATATGAAATGGAAGAGATCCGTACGGGGCAGGAGATTTTTTATTATTTATTAAAGCACCATGAATTAAGCGAGGAGGATCACGAGGCGCTTTACCGGGCTTATGCGCAGCAGGAGAGGATACAAAACCTGGTTAAGTCGCAGGGGGAGATGGCGGAATGCGATATTGAGCGTTATGGAAACGTCATTTATCTGATTCCCAAGGAAGATAATACGTTTCTGGGATTTTCAAAAGCAGGGCTAAAGCAGTCCCTTTGTAAATCGACGGGGACGGATCGGGATTACTACCTTTCGCAGTTTGTGATTCTAACGCTGCTGGTGGAGTTTTATGACGGGCATGGGGCGACTTCAAAGACGCGGGATTATATGCGTGCAGGGGAGCTTCTTAATTGTATTTCAGAGAGGCTAAAAGAAGGCTGTGGCCGGGTCGGCCAAGAGGATGAAGAGAAAGCTGGTATTGCGTTTTCTGATATGGCGGAGGCATATGAGGCATTAAAGTCTGATGAAAAAGGGACGAGGGCAAAGACGACGAAGGAAGGCTTTTTATACCATATTTTACATTTTTTGCAAAAGCAGGGCCTGGTAGAATACGTGGAAGCGGACGAGATGATAAAGACTACAAAGAAGCTAGACAATTTTATGGACTGGAACCTTTTAAACCAGAACCAGTTCCAGCGGATCAAACGTGTATTGGAGGGACGGGATGAGTAAAATTAATGCGGTTCGCCTGATCAATTTAAATTATAACCACAACGCAATCCGGGTCAGCGATGAAACCTTCCGCTTAAATGGAAAAAGCACGCTGATTTCTCTGCGCAACGGGGGAGGCAAATCTGTTTTGGTACAGATGATGATGGCCCCCTTTGTGCATAGGCAGTACCAAAATATGAAAGACCGGCCGTTTGCATCGTATTTTACGGGCAATAAGCCCACGTTTATTTTAGTGGAATGGAAGTTAGACGGGGGAGCTGGCTTTATGCTGGCTGGTATGATGGTGCGAAAAAGCCAGGAAATATCGCAGGAACATACAGACGGGCTTCAAATGGTCAATTTTATTGCGGAATATGGGAAGGCGTGCCTACAGGACATTGACCATCTGCCAGTAGTAGAGAAGACGAAAAAATCGGTGGTTTTGAAGGGGTTTAACGAATGCAGGCAGATGTTTGAAGGGTTTAAAAGGGAGCGGGGCATACCGTTTTTTTATTATGATATGCAAAACCCGTCGCAGGCCAGGCAGTATTATGGGAAGCTTTCAGAATACCAGGTTTTTTATAAGGAATGGGAGACAATTATCAGGAAAGTCAACCTGAAAGAATCGGGGCTTTCTGATTTATTTGCAGACTGTAAGGATGAGAAGGGGCTGGTGCAAAAGTGGTTTTTGGAAGCGGTGGAGAAAAAGCTTAATAAAGAGAAGAACCGTATGAAGGAATTTCAGGGCATCGTGGAGAAATATACCGCCCAGTACAAGGACAACCAGTCCAAAATTAAGCGCCGTGACACGATAGAGGCATTCCGGGAGGAAGCACAAGGGGCGCGTCAGGACGCGCTGCGCTGCCAGGCGGCAGAAGAGGAGGTGGCCCTGCACAAAAACAGGATTGCAGATTTTATCCGGCAGGTAAAGCTTTTATTATCAGCGCAGCAGCAGAATGCTTTGGATGTAGCAAAACGGATTGAAGATATTGCGGCAGAGCTTTCTTACCTGGAATATGAAAAGCTTTCCCGGGAAATTTATGAGATAATGGAACAGGAGTCGTCCAGCGGCAGCAATTTACAAATGCTTGGGATGGAACGGGATGATTTGGCAAATATCCGAGACGCGGTACAACACAAGCTGTCCATTTTGCTCTGTGCAAAGCTGCAGGAGGGCGTAACGGAATGTGAAAAGGAATGTCTAAGAGGGCGTCAGCGCCTGGCGCTTTGTATGGAAAAAGAGGAAACCTTAGAGCCGGAGCGGAAACGTTTAGGAACATCGTTGTATTTGTATTATGAACAGCAGTCAAATGTAACCAGGGAGGAGCAAAAATCCTGCGGCAGGGAAATTTCTGCAATGGAAACAGAGCGGGATACAGAACTTTCCCATTTGGAAGGGCTGCGTGAAACGGAGAGAAAGCTAAGCGGGCAGTCTGGGGCGCTGCAGGAAAAGATCAGATCATTTGACGTTGTAGAAGAGAGGTTTAACCAGGAGTATGGGGAGGGCTTTAGGCGCAATATTTTAGGTGAATATGAACCAGGGGCGCTTTCTATCCAGTGTGCGGAATATGAAAAGCGGCTGCAGGGGCTTATGCAAGAAAAAGCGAAGGTGAAACAAGAAGCGGAGAGGCACAGGGAGCAGGGCAAGGCGCTACAGCGTGCAATTGAAGATAAGGCAGCGGCAAAAATCCGCCTGGAAGCTCAAAAAGAAGAAGAGAAACGCCTGCTATTGTCGTATGAGGAGGAATTGGATGCGCGGCGTGTGATGCTTCAATATTTTGGGCTTTTACCGGAGGATTTGTTTGATGGGCAAAAAATAAACGCAGCTATAACCCGTAAGCTTTCCGATACGGATTTGTCTAGGCAGCTGCAGGAGCAAAAGCTAGTACAGGAGGAGCAGGAGTACCAGAGGATGGCAAAAGGGCAGGTATTGAAGCTGCCAGAAGAGTTTGCCGCTATGCTTTCAGAAGCGGGTATCCGTTATGTTTACGGTATGGAGTGGCTAAAGAAAAATGGGTATCTAGAAACGGGCCATCCATTTCTGCCGTATTCACTGATTCTATCTGCGCAGGAGCTAAAGCGTCTGGCTAATTATCCAAAGCCTGTTTATACTTCATTTCCGGTACCGATTATACTGAGGGAGCAGCTCACAAAGGAGGCTTTGCATTCAACACAAGCGGCGGAGGGCATAAACGGAACGGTACATTCTTTTTTGGATTTGAATTTCTTTGTCTGGTTTAACCGCAATTTATTAGATGAAGATAAATTAAAAAACATACTTAAGGAAAAAGAAGCTGTGATCCGCAGCGGGAAAAAGGCGTTGGAGCATAAAAAGCAGGAGTATGCCGGATATATCGGGATGCAGGAGCAGTTTAAGCGGCAGAAGGTGACAAAACAGTCTTTTGACAATGTAAAAGAGGGTATCCGCAGGCATAACGTGGAACTGGCGGATGCTGCCAAAGAGCTGATCCGGCTAAGGGAAGCGTTTATGCAGCAGGAAGCTTTGTTAAAAGAGAGCGAGGGCATGGGTATAAAGCTTGAGGCTGATATCTTTAAGCTAAACAGGCGCATCAAGGATTTTGACGGGCTTTGCAGCTCTTATGAAGCATACCGCGAGGACAGCCGCCTTCTTCAGAAAAACAGGCAGCAGACAGAACGTGTGCAAAACCAGCAAAGGTTAAAAAAGGAGAGGGTTTTTAAGCTAGAGCAGAAGCTAATTACGGCAAGAAACAATTTTTTGGATCTCTCCCGCAGATTGGAGGAATCCTTGGCGAGACGGACGTATTTTGCACAGTATAAAGGGGCTGCTGCTGAGGGGGTGAGTGTATTTTCAAGGAAGGAAGCTCAGGAAGCGGAGGTTTGCTATGAGACGGTAACGGGAGGCATCGGCGCGGAGCAGGCGGAATTAGAACGGCTTTTGAAAGAAGCAGAACAGCGTTATACAAAGGCTTTTGAAGAGCTTAACAGGTGCAAAGAAAAATACGGCCTTAGCGAAGGTGCGTGTCGTGGCGTACATTATGACAAGAATGAAGAACAGCACCAGGAAACGATCCTTTGGGAACAGGAGCAAAAAATAAAGAAAAAGGATGCCGAGATTTCGGATGCTAGAATCCGCCATGCGCTGCTTGGCCAAAAGAGGGAGAATAAATTTGCAGAATTAAAGGAGCGCTGCCAAAAGGACGAACCGATTTTGGCGCAGGACATCCGTACAATTGATTTTTCCGATGCGATGCTTACACTTGCGTATCAAAAAAAAGAAGCCGAAAAGGAAGAGACGGATATTGCAAAAAGGATCCAGTCTTATGAGGGCAATCTGGCCGCCCTGGCGGAATATGAGGAATTTGAATGCATACAAAAGGTGGAATGGGAGCTGGATTTTGGGGCGGTGACAGGGGAACAGCTGGCAAAGCAGAAAGGCATCCTGGTGCGGGATTACCATGCCAGTTTAGAAGGAAGGCGGGGAGCGCGTGCAGATTTGGAACGTACAATTAACCGGATGTTAAGAAACGAGGCGTTTTCGGAGGATTTTTACCAGAAACCACTGGAAGCTATGCTGCAGCTAACAGGGGATGCCCCAAAAGCGCTCTGGCAGCTTGATACGACGCTTGCTTCGTATCAGAGCCTGATAGAGAAGCTTATGGTGGATATTTCTCTGGTGGAAAAGGAGAAGGGGAAGATTGTGGAGCTTATTGGCGATTATTTAAAGGAAGCGCATGCCAATTTGAATAAGATTGACCACAATTCTACAATTATGATTAAAAACCGCCCTGTAAAAATGCTGCGGGTGGAGCTGCCGGGCTGGGAGGAGAATGAGAATTTTTACAGTCTGCGCTTAAAGGATTATATGGACGGCATTACGGCAAAGGGCATTGCGCTTTTGGAGGAAAACAAAAATCTGCAGGAATACCTGGGGACAAAAGTGACAACGAAAGGGCTTTTCGATGCTGTTGTGGGGATTGGGAATGTCCAGATTAAGCTGTATAAGGTTGAAGCGCAGCGGGAGTATCCTATTACATGGGCAGATGTGGCGAAAAACTCAGGCGGCGAAGGGTTTTTATCAGCATTTGTAGTTTTGTCGGCGCTGCTTTATTATATGCGCAGGGATGAAACAGATTTGTTTGCGGATCGGCATTCTCATTACATTGATTTGCACATGCTTTTTTATCCGTTTTTCATTGGGTATTACGGAAAATCAGAAATACCGTACCTTACTTGCCGGCCATCTGTCTTTCCTGTGCTTCGATCATTTTCTTGACCATATAGCCGCCTACGGAACCGTTCTGCTTGGAAGTCAGATTTCCGTTGTAGCCGTCGGTAAGAGGTACGCCAAGCTCGCTTGCTACCTCATACTTGAATTTGTCCAGAGCGCCCTTAGCCTCGGGAACGGCTGCGGTATTAGATGATTTGTTAGCCATAATAAACGCCTCCTTACTGCAGATTTTTTTAAAATGTTATCTGCGGTTTGTTGTTGTTTATCCGTGTTGTTTTCGCTGTATTGCTTCCTGTTTTATAGAAGTGCATGCGAAGCTTTCACGGTTGTTACGAGAATAGTATGTGAGATTTTTTTTTCAATACACTGGCATTTGCTTGTTAATTTGATAATATTTGACAAAGAGTTCGGTATGTCCGGCTCCATTTTGTTTTACAATTAATATAGAGGCTTTATAAGTTCTCTTTGGCTTAAAAGTCAAAAAAGGGAGACACGGATTGAAAATAATCATAAAAAAGCCTTAAAACAATCTTAAAAACTATTGAAGCTTTGTGATAAATGTGCTAAAGTAGAGTTGTTCAAAAGCATATACATGACGACGTGTTACTGGTAATGCAGGCAAGATCAGATTGAGGTAGGGAAGGAACAGAAAAAGGTTTCTTCATATTTTCGATTTGATCTTTTTTATTGCAAAAGCAAGCTGGACGCAGCTTACGGGAAGGAAGCCTGCCTGCCGGGGAACGCGGATGGGCAGTCCGGACAGCTTGTACAGCGTATCGCCCCAAAAATCAGGCGCTGTACACAGAGGAAAAAAGAAAAAGGAGAATGAAGCTATGGATTACGGCAGAATCGCCAGTGATATTCTGGCAAATGTAGGCGGAAAAGAAAATGTAAAATCGGTTACTCACTGTTTTACCCGGCTTCGCTTTGTCTTAAAGGATGACAGCAAGGCCAAGAAGGATGTAGTAGAGCATTTGGAGGGCGTAATCTCCGTTGTAGTTGCAGGCGGACAGTTCCAGGTAGTATGCGGCGCGAAGGTGACAAAGATTTATGATGCGGTGCTTCCGCTGGTGGGAGATCTGGATGACAGCGCTTCCGAGGGAGGCAATAAGGGCGGTTTTAACCTGGTTCTCCAGAAGATTTCCGAGATCTTCACACCCATCGTTCCCGCTATTGCGGCAGCCGGCCTGATAAAGGGACTTCTGGCGGCTTGTTCCAGACTTCCCATGTTTGAGGCGTTTACGGCCACAAGTACTTATACGCTGCTTAACACGGCCAGCAATATTATCTTCTATTTTATGCCGGTTTTCCTGGCTTATACGGCTGCGAAGGCTTTGAAATGCAACCAGGTCATTGCGATGGTTCTGGGCGGCTTCCTCTGCCATCCCGTTGTGGATGCGCTGATTCAGGATGTGGCCACGCCTTCCACGATCTTCGGTCTGCCTGTAATTAAAAAGGCATTTACCATCGGAGAATCCACCAAGGTGTTCAGTTATACGGAGTCGGTTATCCCGATTATTCTGGCCGTGCTGGTAATGGCGGCTCTGGAACGCTTTTTAAAGAAGGTGATTCCGGAGATTCTGCAGATTATCCTGGTTCCCGGACTCTGTCTGATTATTATGCTTCCGGTAATGCTTGTAGTTGTAGGCCCTGTGGGAATCTATGTTGGTTACTTTATTCAGTGGCTGTATCAGATGCTTTACTCCTTCAGTCCCCTTCTGGGCGGTATTATTGTGGGCGGCTTGTGGGGCGTCTGTGTTATCTTCGGCGCACACCGGGCGCTTTTGCCTATCGGACTTAATGATGTGGCGATTTCCGGAACGAATACGCTGATGTGCTTTGCAGGAGCGGCAAACTTTGCTCAGGCAGGAGCGGCCCTCGGCGTTACCTTAAAGACAAAGAGCGCGGAGACAAAGCAGGTAGCCGGAGCAGCAACCCTGTCGGCGTTCCTGGTTGGTATTACGGAGCCGGCGATTTATGGATGCAACCTGCGTCTGAAACGGCCTATGATCTGTGCGGTCATTGCAGGAGCACTGGGCGGTGCCATTATGGGTATCGGCAATGCGGTAAATACGGGCTTTGCAAACAACGGTATTTTAACCATTATGTCCTACTATGGAGAGGGCACCAGCTTTTCACGCTTCCTGGCTTATCTGATTGGTATTGCGGTGGCATTTGTGGGAGCTGCGGTTCTTACCTATCTGGCCGGCTTTGAGGAGGTTGTGCCCGGAACAAAGGCAGCCGTTCCGGAGAATGGTGAGGCTCCCTCCGTAAAAGTAACAAAAGAGAATGCGGATCTGACAATTGGCTCTCCGGTAGAGGGCAAGGCAGTAGATTTAAAGGAAACGGCAGACGAAGTATTTGCTTCGGAGGCGCTTGGAAAGGGAATTGCGGTGATTCCTTCCAAGGGTGAAATCCTGGCTCCGGCGGACGGAACTCTTTCCGTACTGTACCCCACGCTCCATGCTCTGGGCTTTGTACTGGACAATGGGGTGGAGCTATTGATTCACATTGGCATTAATACGGTGGAATTAAACGGAGAACATTTTAAGAAGTATGTGGAACAGGGAGCCAGGGTAAAGAAGGGCGATAAGCTGGTGACCTTTGATATCGATGCTATTCAGAAGAAGGGATACGATCCTACAGTTATGGTTCTGATTTCCAATACGGAACAGTTCGCCGGCGTGGACGGCGTGCCGGGGGAGCGGGCTTCCTTGGATAAGGATGTTATCCTGATTAAAAAATAAGAACTGGAATGGAGGACAGCTAAATGAAAGCAAAATTTCCGGAAGATTTTCTCTGGGGAGCCGCTTCTTCGGCTTTCCAGATTGAAGGCGGATGGGATGAGGACGGAAAAGGAATGACAGTTGCGGATTTCAATTCCTTTAAGCGCTCCGACCGCCAGGCGGACAGTAAGGTGGCAAGTGATTTTTACCATCATTGGAAAGAGGACATTGCTCTGATGAAGGAGCTTGGCCTTAAGACTTATCGTTTTTCCCTTTCCTGGGCACGGATCATTCCTGACGGCGACGGGGAAGTGAATCAGAAGGGTATTGATTTTTATAACCAGGTGATTGATGAATTGCTGGCAAATGAGATTCTTCCCTTTGTGACGTTGTATCATTTTGACCTGCCCTATGCTCTGGTGGAAAAATACAACGGCTGGGAGGACAGAAGATGCGCCTATGCCTTTGAAAAGTATGCAAAAGTGTGCTTTGAAGCTTTTGGCGACAGGGTGAAATGGTGGCTGGTGCACAATGAGCAGAATCTTATGATCCGCGTGGATGAGCGTATGAATATTACGGAGAAGGATAACTGGAAGGCGGATAAGATCCGCGCACAGATGGACTATCATATGTTCCTGGCTCATGCGCTGGCGGTAAATGCCTGCCACGATATGGTCGAGGGAGGTAAGATTGCTCCGGCGGTTTCCTCTACCTGTACGTATCCTCTGACAAATAAGCCGGAGGATGTGTGGGCGGCTAAGATGAATGATTGGTTTAAGACGAATTATTGCCTGGATATGCATTATTACGGAGAGTATCCCGGGTATTATATGCGGTATCTGAAGGAGCGGGATATTGTTCCGAAGACGGAGGCAGGGGATGACGAGCTTTTGAAGAGCGCGAAGATGGATTTTATTGCTCTTAATTATTATCGGACGCTCTGTGCAAGCTATCTGCCGGCGGATGAGGAGCATCCGGTTGGGATGCGTGTGTTCCGCGGAAATGAGGTGGATTTTGATCAGTATGGGTATTGCAGAGATGAGAAGAATACCAATCTGAAGGCCAGTGAGTATGGGGCGCAGATTGACCCGATGGGGCTTCGGATTGTGCTGAATGATTATTATGCGCGGTATCATCTGCCTCTGATTATTACGGAAAACGGACTGGGAACGCCGGATGTGCTGACGGAGGACGGGAAGGTTCATGATGATTACCGGATTGATTATATTCGGGGACATTTGGAGGCTATGGCTCTGGCTATGGAGGATGGCGTGGAGCTTATGGGGTATTGCCCCTGGTCGGTGATTGATCTTTTGAGTTCGCATCAGGGATTTCGGAAGAGGTACGGGTTTGTTTATGTGAATCGGGAGGATATGGATCTGAAGGATTTGGGGCGTATTCGGAAGGATAGTTTTTATTGGTATCAGAGGGTTATTAAGACGGACGGGGCAGGCGCAAGCTAAGCCATCAGGTATTTCCATATCCTGTGTTCGGACGGTTCACGTACACGCTGTCTGCTCTGTACGGACATTGCTTTGGAGGTTTTGGGTGTTGTTGTTTTTGAGGCAATGTGCGTCCATATCAGACAGGGTGTACGCGAACAGCCGGACACCGGATATCGGAAATACCTTCTGACTTAGCTTGCACCTGCCCCTGATGTTGGGTGGTGGTGCCGTAGGATGTTCTGCATTGGTTGGTATTAGGGGACTAAGGTTGTTTGGGGGATTTTTTGTGAGCTTGTGGTTGTGGAGCGTGTTAGTGGTGATGGAGTTTATAGTAACAGAGGGATAGTGTGAGGGTGGTTATGGTGGGTTTTATGGCTGTGTGAATACGGATGAGATGATGGGGAGAGGGATATGCGGGTAGTTAAGGTTTTGAATAATTCGTTGGTGCTTGCTTTGGATGAACAGGGGCAGGAAACTATTTTGATGGGGAAGGGGATTGGGTTTCATAAGGCTTCGGGGTATGAGTTTGGGGCGGATGAGGTGGAGAAGGTTTTTGTGCTTCGGGATCGGTCGGTTGCCAGGAGTATTATTCGGCTGGCGGCGGAGACGGATGGGGTGTTTTTTGAGATTGGGAAGAATGTGATTGATTATGCCAAGGATACGTTTGAGATGAAGCTTTTGGATCATATTTATCTTTCGCTTACGGATCATTTGGCGTTTGCGGTGCGGCGGGTGGAAAAGGGGATTTTGGTGCCGAATTTTTATACCCAGGATATGCAGCGCTTTAATCCCAATGAGTTTCAGGTGGGGCATTTTGCGCTGAAGCTGATTCGGGAGCAGATGGGGGTGGAACTTCCCGGGGATGAGGCGGGGAATATTGCTTTTCATTTTATTAATGCTCAGGAGGATCATCCTTATAATGAGAAGAACAGGCGGATTTGGCAGCTGACGGAGGATGTTCTGGATGTGGTGAAGTATTATTATCAGCTTGTTTATGATGAGGATAGTATTTCTTATTCCAGGTATTTGACGCATATTCGTCTTTTTGCGCAGCGTCTGGTGTCGGGGCAGCAGCTTCCTGAGGATAGCTCGGGGCTCCTGTATGATCAGATTGCGCAGGTGTGTACCTCGGAGTTTTCCTGTGTGGATCGGGTGGACCGGTTTGTGCGGGAACGGTTCGGCGTGGGGCTGACGAATCAGGAGGAAATGTATCTGGCGTTGCATATTCACAGGGTTCTTGAAGGCGGAAGGAAGGATTTGTAGATGAATACGTTGATTGTTGATATTGGGACCTCCAGTATGCGGGGGATTCTTTTTACGGAGCAGGGGGAGCGGCTTGCTTCCTGTCAGGTGCTTTATGAGCCGGTGAAGTATCCGGACGGGCGGATTGAGCAGGCGCCCGGGGATTTTTCGGGGGCGCTTCGTAAGATTGCTTCTGTTGCTGCGAAGGAAGCAAAGGAGCAAAAGACGGCGGTGGACGCGGTGGCGGTGACGGCTCAGCGTTCGGCTATTATTCCGGTGGATCGGAACGGGAAGCCGCTGATGGATACGATTATGTGGCAGGATAGGCGGAATGCGGGGATTTGTAAGGAGCTGGAGGGAAAGAATGATTTGATCTTTGAGCGGAGCGGGGCGCGGATCAATACGGTTTTTTCCGGGAGCCGGATGGCTTGGATTCTTCGGAATTGTCCCGAAGTCTTTGAGAGGATTTTTAAGCTTGTGAATATTCCGGAGTTTGTGATGCATGAGATGACGGGGGAGTATAAGACGGATGTGACGTATGCAAGCCGTTCTCATTTGATGAATCTGCGGACGCGGCGGTGGGATGAGGAGATGCTTGGGCTTTTTGGCGTTCCGGGGGAGCTGCTCTGTGAGATTTTGGAGCCGGGGAGTATCTGCGGCAGGGTGACGGAGGCTTTTGCCGAAGAGACGGGGCTGCCGGAGGGGATTCCGGTGATTACGGCCGGCGGAGATCAGCAGTGTGCCGCAGTGGGACAGGGAGCATACCAGGAGGGGACGCTTTCTCTGGTGGCAGGTACGGGGGGATTTTTGGTGACGGCTCTTGATTCAGTGCCCAAAAACCCGGACCCGCA
>OFGF01001322.1_pt1 | contig 15937 bp, 16 predicted proteins | sample 1521711 | NCBI WGS metagenome assembly OFGF01 (sample SAMEA3504092, study PRJEB24116) | mouse gut metagenome | biome: mouse gut; feature: mouse-associated habitat; material: faeces | place: Denmark | collected 2011 | reverse complement strand
CGCTCTTCCGATCTGCTCCCTCTTGATGCAAAGCTCACGCTGATAAACGAGCGCAGCTTTTGGGAGGAAATGAAAAAATATTCGCTGATTGGGAAAATCGGAAGCGTCATTGCAGGAAAGCTGAATAACAGGCTGGCGGTTTACAGGTGGCAGTAGGCATTGGCAGGAATGGCTTTCAAAAATAGAGATTGATTGGAGGGATAAAGAAAATGATTTATGTAGTGCAGCTTTTTCTGTTCTGCGGATTATTTACGGCTCTTGTAGCTGTTGGCACAGGCGGCAGGGCAATAAACGAGATATATTTTTATCCCAAGCCCATACAGGACAGGGCAGTGGAGCTTGGTTTGATAACATACGAAACGATCAAAAGAAAGAGCAGACAGTTTATGATACCGTTCCTTCTTATTATGTTTGCCGCGCTGATTCTGATAATCGGGTTGTGGAACCGTGCACCGGATTTCCGGTCGGCATACCTGCAGTCGCTTTTGTTTCTTGAAGTGATGAATTGGTACGATGGTATTGTGCTTGATAAGGTCTGGGTAGGGCATAGCAGATTTTGGGAAATTCCCGAACTAAAGGGTATACCGTATGTAAAGACATGGAAGCAGGTACTCATAAAAAGGGGAATCGGTTCTCTGCTGTATGTTGTGATTGCAGCAATTACGGCGAGACTTATCGTGCTGATATTTTAACAAATGCGGGGGTAAACCATTATGATGATCAATAAAAGGCTGATCGGAACGGTCAGTGAAAGCAAAAAATACATAGTGGGGAACGTGGCGGTGCAGTGGTGTTCTCTGGCGGCGAATATGGCCATGATGACGTCGGTGACAGGGCTGCTTGCTTCCCTTTACACAAAAGAGGCGGGGAAAGACAGTATTTTAATCACGGTGGCCGTTGCAGCCGCCGCGGTCATCATCCGCTTTGCCTGTACGGTGGTTTCCAGCCATATGGCGTATCTTTCGTCAAAAACGGTCAAGAAAACGCTGCGGGATATAATTTATCGGAAACTTCTGCGCCTCGGCCCTTCTTACAATGAGCAGGTAAAAACCTCGGAGATCGTGCAGGTGGCGGTGGAGGGAGTGGAGCAGCTGGAGACTTACTTCGGGGCATATCTTCCGCAGTTTTTTATGCCATGCTGGCGCCCCTTACACTGTTTGCATATCTGTGCTTTGTCAGTGTGCTGTCCGCCTTTGTCCTGTTGATCTGTGTGCCGCTGATCCCGGTATCCATTGCGGCGGTGCAGACCTGGGCGAAAAAGCTGCTGTCGAAATACTGGGTTCAGTATACGGCGCTGGGGGATACCTTTCTGGAAAACCTACAGGGGCTTACTACGCTGAAAATCTACCGGGCAGACGGCTTTAAGCATGAGGAGATGAACCGGGAAGCGGAGAAATTCCGCAGGATCACCATGAAGGTGCTGACCATGCAGCTCAATTCCATTACGATCATGGATATGATTGCCTACGGCGGCGCAGCGCTGGGGGTGATCATGGCGGCAACGCAGTTTCGGGCGGGGAAGGTTTCCCTTTCGGGATGCCTTCTGATCATTTTTCTGTCAGCAGACTTTTTTATCCCCATGCGGCAGCTTGGCAGCTTTTTCCATGTGGCAATGAACGGCATGGCGGCCAGCGATAAGATCTTCCGGCTGCTGGATCTGCCGGAGAGGGAGGAACGGACAGAGACAGTTCCGGAGGACTGTTCCATTGTCTGCTCCGGCCTGTGTTTTTCTTACAGAGAAAGTGGTCCGTCTGATGCAGACATGACTCCGCAGAATATGAGCAGAGGTTCATCCGGCACGAATCTGCGGAGAACGGATAAAAGTTCGTCAGACGGGACTATGCTGGGTGCGGATGAAGGGGCATCTGTATCCAAAGAGCGGGAAGTTCTGCACGATGTTCGGATGGAATTTCCGAAGGGTGGATTTATCTCGATTGTGGGTGAAAGCGGCTGTGGAAAATCTACGATGGCGGCAATCTTAACGGGAAGAAATCAGGGCTATGGAGGTTCGGTGAAAATCGGCGGTGTGGAGCTTTCGGATATCAGGGAAGAAGACCTGATGAAAAATATCACTTATGTCAGTCACCAGAGTCATCTGTTCAAGGGTACTGTCCGGGAAAACCTGCTGATGGGGAAGCCTGACGCACCGGACCCCGATTTGTGGGCGGTTCTGGAACGGGTAAATCTGGCGGATTTTCTGCGGGATGAACAGGGGCTTGACACAGTCCTTTCAGAAAAGGCGTCAAATCTCTCCGGCGGACAATGTCAGAGGCTTGCGCTGGCGAGGGCGCTGCTCCATGACAGCCCGGTGTATATTTTCGACGAAGCCACCTCCAATATCGACGTGGAGAGCGAGAACGACATTATGCGGGAGATTCATGGGCTGGCAGGCAAAAAAACAGTCATCCTCATTTCCCACCGCCTCGCCAATGTGACGGCCTCAGATAACATCTACGTGATGGATGCGGGGAGCGTGGCGGAAAGCGGAAGCCATGAGGAACTGCTGGCAGGGGACGGTATTTACGCAAAGCTGTGGAACACGCAGCAGAGCCTTGAAAATTATGGGAACATCCAAAGCGGATATCAGGATGGCCATTCTGCCGGTACAGAAGGCCGGGCAGACGGAAAGGACGGTGCGGCTGTATGAAAAGACGGAGCGGATTTACGGTTATGGCAAGGCTGATCGGTCTTGTGAAGCCCCTTGCGGGATTTATGGTTCTGGCGGTGGCCATGGGGCTGGCAGGCCATTTGTGCGCATCGTTCATCACGATCTTTGGCGGTTACGCCGTGCTTGGGCTGCTCGGTTTTGATACGCCTCTGGGGCTGAAGGCCATGATTGCCAGTGTAGTCCTGTTTGCGGTACTCAGGGCAGTCCTGCGTTATGCGGAGCAGTCCTGCAACCATTTTATTGCGTTTAAGCTGCTTGCGCTGATCCGGGATCAGGTGTTCCTCGCACTGCGGAAACTCTGCCCGGCAAAGCTGGAGGGCAGGGACAAAGGGGACCTGATCTCGGTCATTACCTCGGATATCGAGTTGCTGGAGGTTTTCTATGCGCACACCATTTCCCCTGCGGCAATCGCATTTTTCTATACTGCCGTTATGTGCCTGTTTATCGGTTCCTTCCACCCTGCGATGGGAATCTTGGCGCTTCTGGCATATCTGGCAGTGGGGATTATCATACCCCTCATTACATCAAGATTGAGCGGCAGGGACGGGATGGAGTTCCGTACTGGTTCCGGGGATTTAAGCAGGTTCGTGCTTGACAGCCTGCGGGGGCTTTCCGAAACAATACAGTACAGCCGGGGCAGGGAGCGCCTGATACAGATGAATGACAGGACAGATGCCCTTTCGGAAACTGAGAAACGGATGAAGCGTACCGCAGGGAGGAATATGGCGGTCACGAATACAGCAATCCTTCTATTTGATTTATGTATGCTGCTTGTATCTGCAATGCTGTATCAAAGCGGAAAAGTGGATTTTGCCGGGGTACTCGTTCCGGTCATTGCCCTGTTTTCCTCTTTTGGCCCTGCTGTGGCGCTTGCAAATCTGGGAAGTACGCTGCAGAACACTTTCGCAGCGGGTAACCGTGTGCTGGACATTTTAGAGGAAACGCCCGCAGTGCAGGAAGTGGAAGACCAGGGAAAAACGGCTTTTGAAAACGCTGCTGCAAAAAACGTCAGCTTTTCCTATGGGGCTGAAAGCATCCTTGAGGGTGTGTCTTTGGAAATCCCCAAGGGGCAGGTCATCGGGATTGTCGGAAAAAGCGGAAGCGGGAAATCTACGCTGTTGAAGCTGTTTATGCGGTTCTGGGATGTGGGGAACGGCAGTGTGGAGATTTCCGGCAGGGATATTTCCGGAATCAACACGGCGGATTTAAGGGATATGGAAAGTTTCATGACACAGGAAACGCATCTGTTCCATGACAGCATAAGGAGCAACCTGCGGATTGCGAAGCTTTCTGCAACGGACGCTGAAATAGAAGCTGCCTGCCGGAAAGCCTCCATCCATGATTTTATCATGGGGCTGCCGCAGGGGTATGATACGCCTGTGGGAGAGCTTGGGGATACGCTTTCGGGCGGTGAGAGGCAGCGGCTGGGGCTGGCAAGGGCCTTCCTGCATGATGCGCCCTTCCTGCTCCTCGACGAGCCGACCAGCAACCTGGACAGCTTAAATGAGGCGGTCATACTGAAATCCCTGCGGGAAGGGCAGGATGGGAAAACGGTGCTGCTGGTGTCCCACAGGCAGTCCACCATGCGGGTTGCGGACGCCGTCTATTCGGTAGAGGATCTTTCGCGGACAGGAGGGAGAGTGAGCTGATGCATAAGGATATTCGTACAAAACGGGAAAGGGAGAAAGAGTTGGTGTCGGAGATGATTGCGCTTTACTGCAGGAAACAGCATGGCAGGAAAGACGGCCTCTGCCCGGAATGCGCAGAACTCAATACATACGCAAGGCAGAGGAGCGACAAATGCCCGTTTATGGAGACAAAGACATTTTGCTCTAATTGTAAGGTACACTGTTATAAACCTGAAATGAGGAAGAAAATCCGTGCAGTCATGCGTTTTTCGGGGCCGAGGATGATATTCCGCCACCCGGTAACGGCTGTGCGCCATGTATTGGAAGTGAAAAAAGAGAAAAAGCGGTTGGAGGCTTGTGATGAAACTTAAAAAAATACTGTATGTGGTTTTAGGCTGTATTGGCGTTGCTTTGGGGGCATTGGGGGCAGTCCTCCCGCTTCTGCCCGCTTTCCCGTTCCTCCTGCTTGCGGCGTTTTGCTTTGCCAGGAGTTCGGAAAAGCTGAACCGCTGGTTTACCGGGACGAAATTATATAAGAATAATCTGGAAAGCTATGTAAAAGGAAAGGGCATGACGCGGAAGACTAAGATTAAGATTATGGTGACGGTAACGCTTTTAATGTCAGTGGGATTTATCATGATGGACCAGGTTCCAGTGGGCAGGATTGTCCTTGCCTGCGTGTGGGTATTCCATATCTTTTATTTCATGCTGGGGGTTAAGACCATAAAGGCAGGCGAAGTTTTCGTGAAGCCGGAGGCGGAATGTGATGGGAATTGAATTTGTTTCATATAGTTTGCATGGCAGCAAGGGGGAATGGAAACTATGGAAGAATTAAAGGAAAATACGGTGCAGCAGACGCTGTGTATGCCCTTATGGGGGCGTGCGATAGCAGCGGAGCATTATCCGGAGCTGTTTCCTGACTATGACGCAGGCAGGATTGTAAGGGAAATGGGAGTGGACTGGTCAGACAAGAAGATGTACCGGCTCCAGTATATGTGGATGAACTGTGTCATACGCCAGTATAACATGGCATGGGAAATCAGGCATTATCTGAAAAAACATGCCCATGCCGCTGTGGTGGAGCTTGGCGCAGGGCTTAGCTGCCTCAGACGGCAGATGAAAAATGAAACAAACCCATGGTACTGTCTGGACATGGAAAATGTGATACCGCTGCGTGAAAAACATATCCCCCTTGGAAATCTGGAGCAGAATGTGGCCTGCGACCTGAATGATTTTTCATGGTTTGACCAGATTGATTTCCGTCGGTCGGACGGGATTGTGTTTACGGCAGGCGGCCTGTTTTACTATTTTGAGAAAGAGCAGGTGCGCCGCCTTTTGTGCGCTATGGCGGAGCGTTTTCCCGGCGGCATGATTACTTTTGATGCGGTAAATGCTCTGGGGCTCAAGGGCGTGAATGCGGAAGTGAAAATGGCGGGCAATAAGACGAAGTCCTTCTTCTCATTGGAAAGACCAAAGGAAGAACTGGAAGGCTGGTCGGAGCATATTGTGAATGTAGTGGAACGGGATTATATGGAAGGCTACCTGAAGGGCGGCTGGCGAAAAAGCGTAATTACCAGAATTTTTGCACGGGTGATGAGGATGTTCCATATGGGCTTTATGCTCCATGTGGAGTTCTGCTGAAATGCAGCAGTAAAGAAGTTCCGAGTGGAGTGGGAAGCAGCGCCCGGAATACAATAGAAAGTACGCTTTGCGAACTTTCTATTGTCATGAATAAAATTGTCCAATCGGTGCAATTTGGGCGAAACGGGACAGACAAAGGATTTGGTTTTTGTTATCCTAAAAAAGAAAGCGGAAATCCGCTTTTTTTAAACAACTATGGTTAGCTGAATCTAACCAATAAGGAGGAAAAAACCATGTCAAACTCAAAAAATGGAAAAGGGCTGAAAGGGAAGGATCTGATCACGATCGGCATTTTTTCCGCAATCTATTTTGTCATTAACTTCGCCTTCATGCTGCTGGGAGGTATCCATCCCGTGCTGTGGATGCTGATGCCGGGTTTTATTGCCGTCTTTGCGGGGATTCCCTTTATGCTGATGGCGGCAAAGGTGCAAAAGCCTGGAGCGGTGTTCCTGATGGGACTGATCACGGCGCTGATTTATTTTGTTACCGGGCAGTTTACTCTGGTGATTCTGATTTCCATGGCATCAGCCTGCGTTCTGGCCGAAGTGATACGTAGCATGGCGAAGTACGATAGCTTTAAGGGAAATTCTACCGCCTATGTAATTTTTTCACTCGGAATGACCGGCTCCCCGTTGCCCATCTGGCTGTTTAAAGCTGATTTCCTCGCACAGATTACAGAGCAGGGAATGCCTGCGGATTATGTGTCCGCAGTAGAGGCGCTTTCTTCCAACGCCATGCTGGTTGTTCTGTTTGTGGCTCCCATAATCGGCGGAATTATTGGTGCGTTTATTGCAAAAGGTCTGTTTAAGAAACATTTTGTAAAGGCAGGAATTGTGTAATGGGCGCTCCGGGCAAAAAATATATGCTGAAATTTGATCCGCGGACAGAGCTGCTGTTTCTGGTACTGGCAAATGTGGTGGCCTTTACCCAGCACTCCCTGTGGGTTGAGATTACATGGGTTGTTCTGCTGCTCCTGCTGATCATTGCCTGCGGCTGCACAAAAGCCGCAGGCAGGCTGGCACTTGCCTTTGGGATCTGCCTGTTCCTGCAGTACGGTATTTTCCCAATCGGACCGAAAATCTTAGCCAGCAGCTTCACCATTCTGGTTTCCTATGCGAGAAGGGCGTTTCCCTGCCTGATCGTGGGAACGCTGATCATACAGAAGACTTCGGTAAAGGAACTGATGGTGGCGCTCCGTGAATGCCATATCCCGCAGGGGCTGATCATCCCGCTGTCAGTAACCATCCGATATTTTCCGGCTTTGAAGGAAGAAGCTGGGTACATAAGGGATGCCATGAAGCTGCGGGACATCCATGGGATACAGAAAATAGAGTATCTGCTTGTTCCGGTCATGATTTCGGCAACAACAACTGCGGAGGAACTGTCTGCCGCTGCCGTTACAAGGGGAGTTGAAAACCCGGCACATAAAACAAGCATGGTCGAAATGAAATTTGGCGTGCAGGATTTTTTATGCCTGGCATTCGGTGTTGTATTTTGTTTTATCTCAGTTACAGCAGGATAGGAGGTGCGGTCTGTGGTAGAGATACAGGATGTTTCTTTTGCATATGAGAAAGAGCAGGGGACGCTCTCCCATATTGATTTAAAGATTGGTCAGGGTGAGTGCGTGCTTCTCTGTGGGGAAAGCGGGTGCGGCAAGACAACGGTGACAAAGCTGGTCAACGGCCTGATCCCCCATTTTGTGGTGGGCGGCGCTTTAACAGGCAGGGCGTCGGTAAACGGGATGGAGGTTGCGGATACGGAAATGTACCGCCTGGCGGAGCAGGTCGGCTCCGTGTTCCAGAACCCCAAGTCACAGTTTTTCAATATTGATTCTGACAGCGAGATCACGTTCGGGCTGGAAAATGCGGGCGTTGCCCCGGAGAAGATCAAAGAACGTCTCGAAGCCACGGTTTCGGCGCTGGAAATCGGGCCGCTTCTTGGGAGGAATATTTTCTCCATGTCCGGCGGGGAAAAACAGAGCCTTGCTTTTGCAAGCGTTTATGCCATGAACCCGTCTGTGTTTGTGCTGGATGAGCCGACGGCCAACCTGGATGCGGAGGCAATTGATATTCTGCGGAGGCAGATCATGCAGATTAAAAAAGAGGGGCGGACGGTCATTGTTGCGGAGCATCGTCTGTATTTCCTGATGGATCTGATAGACCGTGCCGTATTCCTGCAGGACGGAAAGATTATTCGTATTTTTTCGGGAGATGAATTTAGAGGAATCCCGGAACAGCAGCGTATCCGTATGGGGCTGCGGAGTTTCACTGACCCTGTGATGGAGCTGCCATGTGCCAGGCCGCCCGGAACGAAGGACGGTCTGTCAGTAGAAAATCTTTCCTGCGCATTTGACAGGCAGACGGTATTTGAGGGAATCAGCTTTTCCGCAAATCCCGGAGAGGTGCTTGGAATCGTGGGATATAACGGGGCGGGCAAGACTACGCTGACGCGGTGTCTGTGCGGACTGTTAAAGGAAGAGGGCGGGACAATCCGGCTTGACGGGAAAGCCCTGAACCGGAAACAGCGGAACAGGGCGTGCAGTCTTGTCATGCAGGATGTGAACCACCAGCTTTTCTCGGACAGTGTATGGGATGAATGCGAGATGTCCATGCCGGAGGGCAGGGCGGAGGAGATAGAAAAAATCCTAAAAGCCTTTGACCTGCTGGAATTTAAGGAGCGCCACCCAATGGCACTGTCGGGAGGGCAGAAGCAGCGTCTGGCTGTGGCAGCTGCTATCCTTTCAGGAAAGCGCCTCATGGTATTTGACGAACCCACTAGCGGGCTGGATTATAGGCATATGCTGGGGGTGGGCCGTATGATCCGGGAGCTGGCGGGGCAGAAATGCATTGTGTTGGTGGTTTCCCACGACAGGGAGTTCATGGAGAAGGCCTGCGACCGTATTTTTGAAATGGACGGAAGGAGGGATGGGAATGGATGATTTCCTGCTTACGGGCGGTACCGGCGTGAAACTGGCGGAAAACGACGGATGCAGCGTGTACCAGTTCCAGAATGAAACAGGGGAAGGGACGATCACCATCTATGAGGTTTTTCCGGGAGTCAGCCTTTCCTATAACGATTTCCATATCCGTTATTATGACAGCGAATTCAAGCCGGACAGGAATCTCTTCTGCATCGACCACTGCCGGGAGGGGCGGCTGGAGTATCCGGCGGCTGACGACGCCTACTCCTATGTGGAGGCGGGGGATCTGAAACTTGACCGCAGGCTTACCCATACCGGGCATTTTGAGATGCCGCTTTCCCATTACCACGGCGCAATGGTGTCTTTTGATATGGATGCGGCCTGCCGGTCTCTGCCGCAGGAGATCAAGGACTTTCCCGTGAACCTGCGGGCATTGCAGGAAAAGTTCTGCGGCGGCATTTACCCTTACGTCGTGCATGGCGCAGGCTCTATCGAGCATATTTTTGGGGAGCTGTACGCAGTGCCGGAAAAGATCAAGCGGTCCTATTTTAAGATAAAGATTCTGGAGCTGCTGCTGTATCTGGAAGCACTGGAACTGCCGGAAAATCCTGTGGAGAAGCCGTATTTTTACCGGACGCAGGTGGAAAAGGCCAAGGCGGTGCAGCAGTTCCTTGTGGGGCATATGGATGAGAATTTCACGCAGGAGGAGATGTCCCGCCGTTTTGATATCCCGCTGACGCCCCTTAAAAACTGCTTTAAATCGGTTTTTGGGGCGAGCATTGGCAGCTACCTTCTGGAGTACCGGATGAACCAGGCGGCAGTTCTCTTAAGGACAAAGCGGGAGATGAGTGTGGCGGAGATTGCCGGGTGCGTTGGGTACGACAGCCCAAGCAAGTTTGCGGCGGCTTTCCGCAGGAAGATGGGGATGACGCCGATGGATTACCGGAACCGCCTGCAGCAGTAGAAAAAAGTATTTGTCTAATCGGGGCAAAACGGACGGGGTGGAGCGGAAAGCGGCTTCCAAAAGCGTTAAGATAAGAATGGTTAGTGAAAACTACCCGTTCTTATTTTGTTTTATGGAAGGAGTAAGTATATGAGCGAACAAAATTTGTCTGCGGACAGACAAAACAAAAAGCAGAATTTTTTATCCTGTCTGCTGTCCTATGCCCGTGAAGGGAAACGAAAACTGATTTTATCGGTGGTTCTGTCCGTGATCAGCATTACGGCGGGGCTTGTGCCTTATTATTGTTTTTACCGTGTCCTCTGCCTGTTTTTAGATGGGGCGGTTTCGGTTTCAGGGATCTGGTCATGGAGCCTTCTGGCGTTTGCAGCCTATTTGGGGAAGGTGCTTTGCTTCGGGTTTTCCACCACGGCGAGCCATTACGCAGCCTATCACATTCTGGAAGGCTTGAGGAACCGTGTGGCGGACCGCTTTCTGCACGCCCCGCTGGGGGAAGTGACGAAGCACAGCATCGGGGAAATCAAAGGGATCATGGTGGATAAGATTGAGGACATTGAGCCGCCCCTTGCCCATCTGGTCCCGGAGGGCAGCGGGCATATCGTACTGCCGCTGGTGAGCATGGCGGCGCTTGCGGCGATCGACTGGCGGCTGTTCCTTGCGTCCATGGTCACTTTTCCCTTTTCCTTCCTCTGCATGGGGCTGACCTTCAAGATCAGCGGGAAAAGCTATGACACCTACAATGAATCCCTCGCACAGATGAACAGCAATATTGTGGAGTATGTGGAGGGGATCGAGGTCATCAAGGCATTCGGGCGAACCGGGGAATCCTATGGGAAATTCTCATCTGCTATTTTAAATTACAGGACATTTGTAATTAAATGGCTTTCCTCCACCTGGGTGACCATGAAGCTGGCGTTTGCCCTGTTCCCGTCTACACTGTTAGGCGTCCTGCCTGTGGCGCTCCTGCTTGGGGCAGACGGAACGGTCACAGCGGCGCAGGCGGCGCTTGCGGTCATGCTGTCCATGTCCATGGTGGGCTCCCTTGCGAAGCTGGAGGTATTTTCCAACGAGATCAAGAAAGTGCAGATGACGGTGGAGGAATTGCAGGAATATCTGGAAATGCCAGAACTGTCGGAAAAAGGGCAGGATGTAGAACTGAAAGGCTATGATATGGAACTGAAAGATGTCCGTTTTTCCTATGAAGAGGATGAGGTGCTGCACGGTGTTTCCTTAAAACTGCCCCAGGGCAGCTTTACCGCACTGGTAGGGCCCTCTGGCGGGGGAAAGTCCACGGTGGCAAGGCTAATCTCCCGGTTTTATGATGTGTCTGCCGGGAGCATTTCCATCGGCGGTGTGGATATCCGGGAAATGCCCCTTGCACAGCTTTCCGGCATTATCAGTTTTGTGGCGCAGGACAATTTCCTGTTCCGCTGCTCCATCAAGGAAAATATCCGTATGGGAAATCCGGACGCAAGTGATAAGCAAGTGTTTGCAGCGGCAAGGGCGGCGCAGTGCGAGGAATTTATCAGAAAGCTGCCAAATGGCTATGACACGCCTGCGGGCGAAGCTGGCAAACGGCTGTCAGGTGGCGAAAAACAGCGTATTGCCATTGCAAGGATGATGTTAAAGGGTTCGCCAGTCATTATACTGGACGAGGCGACCGCTTTCACTGATCCGGAGAATGAGGATAAGATACAGAAAAGCATACGGGAATTGACGAAAGGGAAAACGCTGCTGGTTATTGCCCACAGGCTTTCCACGATTAAAAACGCTGACAATATCGTGGTGCTGGAGAACGGAGAGCTCGTGGCGCAGGGGCGGCAGGAAGAACTGCTGATGGGCTGCCCGCTGTACCGAAAGATGTGGGAGTCCCATATCGGTGCAAAGAACTGGTCGGTAGGAAAGCAGGGAAAGGAGGCAGAAGGAAATGTTTAAGACATTAAAACGGATCATAGGCTGGTGCGGTGAATTTAAGGGGAAATTATACGCTGGGTTTGTATTCTCTTTCTTTTCCCATCTGTTCGCCGCCATGCCGGTGATGGTGGCGGCGTATACCGTAGGGCTTTTACTTGCATCCGCACAGAAAGAAACGGCTTTTGACAGAAAGTGGGCAGGCATCAGCTTTGTGGTGATTGCCCTGTTGGTTATCCTGCGGTTTTTCTTTGACTATATGCGTTCCCGTTTTCAGGAAGCCATCAGCTATGAGCTTGTGGCAAAAGACCGACTTGCCATCGGGGACGCGTTAAAGCGGGTATCCCTTGGGTATTTCCAGAAAAACAGCACAGGGGATATTTTAAATTCGATCACCACAGGCTTAAATACACTGGAAAACATGGGAATCCGCATGATTGATAATTTTGTAGGCGGTTACCTGAACTTCCTCGTTATTTTCTTAAGCCTGCTTGTGTTTTCACCGCTTACGGCGCTTACCTCACTGGCCGGCGCGGCGGTTTCGTTCCTGTTCCTTCTGCTGGTGTCAAAACACAGCGTAAGGAATGCTCCAAGGGAAGCAGAGGCAGGGCGGAAGCTGTCCGGGGCAGTGTTAGAGTATGCCCGCGGACTTCCCACCGTGAAATCTTTTGGGCAGGGAGGTGCCTCCATGCAGAGCATGAAAGAAGCAGCCAGGGAAAACCGTGATATCCGGCTGAAAATCGAATATGGGTTTACTCCGGCAAATTGCGGACACCTTCTGGCGCTGAAAACCGCCTCGGTATTCCTGGCTGCGGCTGCCTGCCTTCTCTGCTTTGCAGGGAGCATGGAGATGCCAGTCATGCTGATGTTTATGTTCTTTTCTTTCGGCATTTTCGGTTCGCTGGAGCCGGTCAGCGACAGCGCCCATGTGCTGGGCATCATCAATACGGCGATGGACCAGATTGGCGCGCTGAAAGAGGGAAACTATATTGACCGTGACGGGAAGGATATCGTCCTTTCAGATTTCGGGATAGAATTCTGCCATGTGGATTTTGGGTATGAGGAAGGAAATAATGCGGGGCGGACAGTGCTTAAGGATGTCAGCTTTACCATACCTGAAAAAACATCCACTGCCATTGTCGGGCCTTCCGGCAGCGGAAAGACGACTATCTGTAATTTAATTGCCCGTTTTTATGACGTGCAGGCGGGCAGTATCCGTGTGGGCGGACACGATGTGCGGGAATTTACCTGCGACAGCCTGCTAAAAAATATATCCATGGTGTTTCAGAATGTGTATCTGTTCCATGACACGATCCGGAACAATATCCGCTTCGGAAGGCCGGATGCCACAGAGGAAGAAGTCATAGAGGCTGCAAAGGCGGCAAGATGCCATGATTTCATCGTATCGCTGCCGCAGGGATACGATACGGTAGTCGGCGAGGGCGGCGGCACACTGTCCGGCGGCGAAAAGCAGAGGATTTCGATCGCCAGGGCGATGCTGAAGGATGCCCCTATTGTTATTTTGGATGAAGCCACGGCAAGCATCGACCCGGAGAATGAGCATCTGATCCAGGAAGCCATCTCTGAACTGACCCGTGGGAAGACAATCATCACGATTGCCCACAGGCTGGCAACGATTGAAAATGCGGATCAGATTCTTGTGATTGACGGAGGAACGGTAGCGCAGAAAGGGACACATAAAGAGCTGTTGGAACAGGAAGGAACCTACCGTGAATTTGTACGTATCAGGGAACAGGCGGAAGGCTGGCACATACAATAATCAGAAAGTCAGCGGAAAGAAGGTGGCGGCATCGGACGTGTAATGGTAATAGAATTTCAGGAGCAGGATTCTTCCGCATTTGACGAGGTTATGAAGGTTCTGAAACGCCATCCAGGATTTGAACATCTGCGGCTGCGGGATGAGCCGATGGTTTCGCTTCCGGGACTGGAAATCTATCCGGACCGGAGGAAGATATACCGCGACCGCCGTGAGATACGCCTTACAGCAAAGGAATATGACCTTCTCAGTTTTCTTGTTGCGAACAAAGGGCGTGTCCTTACCTATGACCAGATATATCAGAAGGTCTGGGGAGAGGATGCCTATGGTGATGAAAGCAATGCCATAGGCTGCCATATCCGCAACCTGCGGGAGAAATTATATGAGGCAGAGCCGGATGCGCCTTTTACCATCCGCTGTGTGCGGGAGGTCGGCTACTGCTTTGAGGTCAATTCAGAATGAATCCTGTAGCGGCTTGGGAAACCAGGCCGCTTTTTCCATGCTGTGGCGCTGTACGCCATCCCTTGATATTTAATAAAACGACATGAAATAACAGCGAATAGTGACAAGCCTGCGGCTCATAAGATGCCGTAAGGCGGTTTTTTTATTTTACCCTCAAGTTTTCTCTTCTGCCGTGGCAATGAAATGGGAGGCTTTCTTAAAAGCAGGGGTAAAATACATAAGCCTCCGCAGGAGGTAGTTCTCATGACGGAAGAACAGAAAAATGTGGTCATAAAGCGCCGTAACAGCGGCTTTGGATATGCAACCATAGCAAAGGAAATCGGGCTGACAAAGGATGCTGTCGTGGCGTTCTGCAGGCGGAACGGGCTGACCGGGAACATGGCGGTGAAGGCGCCGGAGGGAACCGGCAGCCGGTGCAAAGAATGCGGAGCCGCACTGGAGCAGACCGAGGGGATGAAGACGAGGGTGTTCTGTTCTGCGCAGTGCCGGAAGAAATGGTGGAAGGAACATCCGGAGATGCTGAACAAAAAAGCGGTCTACACCCATACCTGCGCCGGGTGCGGAAGGGAGTTCACGGCCTACGGCAATTCCGGAAGGAAATACTGCTCCCACGCCTGTTATATTAACCATCGATTTGGAGGTGGCGGGGCAGATGACTGAGGAGCAGTTCCGGGCAGAAAAGCTTTATTATATCTCGCTCTCCATCGCTAAATCCATGCTGGAAAAGGGCGTCATTGATGAAGAGGTATTAGCTATAATTGATACAAAACTGCTGGAAAAATACCGCCCGGTTTCGGGTACATTACTGGCTGGAAAACCGTTGACTTAATGCGGTTTTAGAGTGATGTATAGTAGCGGAAGGAGTGATCTTATGGCGAAGATAAGCAGGATAGAGCCGAAAATCCCGGCTCTGAAGAAGCGGCAGAAAGTCGCAGCCTACGCCCGCGTGTCCATGGAAACGGACCGCCTCGCCCATTCCCTTTCCGCACAGGTGAGTTACTATAACGGGCTGATACAGTCAAACCCTGAGTGGGAATATGCCGGGGTGTATGCGGATTTTGGGATCAGCGGGACCGGGACGGCGGCGCGCAGCGAGTTCCTCCGCCTTATTGCGGACTGCGAGGCGGGGAAGGTGGACATCGTGCTGACCAAGAGTATATCAAGGTTTGCCAGGAACACGGTGGACCTGCTGTCCACGGTCAGGCATTTAAAGGATATCGGGGTGGAGGTGCGGTTTGAAAAGGAGCATATCCAGTCCTTTTCAGGGGAAGGGGAGCTGATGCTCTCTATCCTTGCCTCTTTTGCCCAGGAAGAGAGCCGGAGCATCTCCGAAAACGCCAAGTGGGGAATAAGGAAAAGGTTCCAGTCAGGGGAAATCGGGGCGGCAAACAAACACATCCTGGGATACCGTTACCAGGAAGAACACAAGCAGTATGCGGTCATCCCCAAGGAGGCGGAAACCGTCCGATGGATATTTGAAATGTACCTGGCGGGACATTCCCTGGGGAAAATCGCAGGGGCATTAAATGGGGCAGGGCTTACCACGGTGAAAGGCTGCGCATTTTCAGGCAGTTCCATAAAAGCCATCATAGGCAATGAAATCTACGCAGGGGATATCCGGCGGCAGAAATCCTTTATGGAAGACCCTATCGCCAAAAATAAGGTAAAGAACAGGGGGCAGCTCCCCCAGTATTACATGGCGGACTGCCACCAGGCGATTATTGGGCGGGAAACCTGGGCAAAGGTGCTGGCAGAAAGGGAAAGGCGGGGGGCATTGGCAAATCCCAGTTACCCTTTTACAGGAAAGATAAAATGCGGTATCTGCGGGCGTTCCTATACCCGCCGCTCTTATACTGCAGGGGGGAAGGGGGCTGTGGTCTGGTTTTGCAGGGCAAAGAAAGAGAAAGGGATCACCTGCAAAGCACACAATTATCCCGAAGGGCAGCTCCGGATGATATGCGCGGAGCTG
>OFGF01001318.1_pt1 | contig 15975 bp, 13 predicted proteins | sample 1521711 | NCBI WGS metagenome assembly OFGF01 (sample SAMEA3504092, study PRJEB24116) | mouse gut metagenome | biome: mouse gut; feature: mouse-associated habitat; material: faeces | place: Denmark | collected 2011 | reverse complement strand
TGAGCAGCAGGGCGGTCATGCCGCCCGATAATACGGCACACATTCAGATATAGGGTATGGAGGGGCATCCGCGCCGGTCAATTCCCTCACAGTATGAGGGCGCAAACAGGATCGGCGCGGCCCTCCCCCACTTGCGGGATGCAAGACCCGGCACCGTAGGGCTTTCCTGTGGTGTTGGGTGTTTCATCCGGCGAGGATAAACGAGACAACGGCCCAAGGCCAGGGAGGTGAGCGTATGCAGATTCCGATTTACCAAATCAACGTCAACGCTGGGCGGCGGGAGGCAGACCAGGACGCTGTGCAGAAGCTGGCGGACAGCATTTCCAAAGTAGGACTGCTGAACCCCATCACCGTAGACCAGGAGTACACGCTGATCGCCGGTCTGCATCGACTGGAGGCGGCGAAGCGCCTGGGCTGGACGGAGATTGAGTGTACCGTTAAGAGCTTGGATGGCCTGCTGGCAGAATTGGCGGAGATTGACGAAAATCTCATTCGCCGGGGACTTGACTACATTGACGAAGGGAAACAGTTGGCACGGCGAAAGGAAATCTACCTACCCCTTGCGGGACAAAGTGTTCTGTGGCTGCTGCCGCCACGCTATGCCCCGGACGGCGAACAAAAACCACTACTTCCTGTGTCGGCACAGCAAGGTGGATAAGTCCGCCCCCTGCCATGGAATGACGGTTATGGAAGCGGAGTTGGAAAAGACGCTGTACGAAATCCTCACCAAACAGGCGCAGGTCATTTTGAATGTGTCTGACCTCTCCAACGCCGGGATGTTGGATGTTCGGCTTGCGGAACAGGCTGAGTATGACAAGCAGATCAACCGCTGTCTGGATCAGAAGCGGGCGTTGTATGAGCAGTTCATTTTGAAGCAAATCACCATAGAGGGCTACAAAAGCGAAAAGGCCGCTGTTGATAGCGAGCTTGACCGATTGCGGGAGATCCGCTCCAATTTGAGGGCGCAGACCTCGCAGATGGAGATGGATGAAAAAGCAAAACGCGCCAGGGCTGAGCTGGGGCGGGAGGTAGCTGGGGCCGATGGTCTGACGGCTGGGTTGGCTAACACGCTGATTGACCGGGTGTATGTCTATCCGAACAATCAGGTGAAAATCATATGGAAGATAAGGGGCTTTGGCATGGGGCAGAATTTCTAAGATCAAAACCATATATCCCCTCGGCGTGTAACAGTTTGAAGCGAAAGCGGGTTTATAAGTTAGTCATCAAGAAGCGTTGCGCAGTTCATCGAGAGAGACGGCAGAGCTGTAATCATCCAATAGGAGGCACCAACTGTCCCCATTGCCAGGAGCGGCTGACGGCAGACCATGAATGAGACGCTGAGGGGCAGCGGGATGGTGTAGTTTCAGCCGAAGAAGCCAACAAGGATCCTGATTGCGAGTTCATACTACGCCTCGGTAAAGGAAACGCTTATCTTTACCCAAGAGCAGAATCTGGGGGCACATTATTATGCGTTTCCCGATTACGGAACGGCATAAAAGGAACTGTTTGTCAATGTGAAGCGGAACAGGCTGAGTGTGACAAACGGATTGAAAACTTAATCATTAAAAAGTGTTGCACTTCTGTGGTTGATATCGTTTCTATAGTTAAGGAAGGATGGATTAAGTTGGCAAGCACGATTCAAAAGAAATTTTTACCGCAACGCGGCTGGATTTTGCCGAGAGCATTGTTTCATTTTTCAAAACCAAAAAGGGGGTGTAGCCTATGCTGTCTGTAGTAATTCCCGCCTACAACGAGGAAAAGCTCATCGGCCTCGCCGCCCAGCGCATTGGGGAAGTCCTGCGCGGGGCAGACATTTCCTATGAGCTGGTGTTCGTGGACGACGGCTCCGCCGACCGCACCTGGGAGGAGATCGGCTGTGCTGCCCAGGCCGATGAGTGTGTGCGGGGTGTCAGCTTTTCCCGGAATTTTGGAAAGGAGGCCGCTATCTTCGCCGGACTGGAGTCCGCCTGCGGGGACTGCTGCGCCGTCATTGACTGCGACCTCCAGCACCCCCCGGAGAAGCTGCCCGAGATGTACGCCCTCTGGCAGCAGGGCTGGGAGGTGGTGAACGGCGTCAAGGCCCACCGGGGAAAGGAGTCCGGCCTGCACACCTTCGCCGCCAACACCTTCTACCGCATGATGAGCAAGGCCGTCCGCATCGACATGGCCAGCTCCTCCGACTTCAAGCTCATGGACCGCCGGGTGGTGGACGCCCTGCTGGCCCTGGGGGAGCGTAAGACCTTTTTCCGGGCCCTGGCGGGCTGGGTGGGCTTCCGCTCCGTCAACGTGGAGTTCAGCGTGGCCGACCGGGCGGAGGGCTCCTCCCACTGGTCCACCCTGTCCCTGTTCCGGTATGCCTTTTCCAACATCGCCTCCTACTCCTCCGCGCCCATGCAGATGGTCACGGTGCTGGGGGTGGTCACCCTGATCCTGTCCCTGGTGATGGGTGCGCAGACCCTGATCCGCTGGGCCATGGGCCACGCCGCCGACGGCTTCACCACTGTCATCATCCTGCTTCTCCTCATCGGCAGCATCCTGATGCTCAGCCTGGGCATCATCGGCTACTACATCGCTGAGCTGTTCATCGAGATCAAGGCCCGGCCCCGCTACCTGGTGGCCCGGACCTGCGGACAGAAGGAAAGGAGTGACGCGGAATGAAGCCAAATTTCTCAGCCCTGAAAACCCCGGACCAGTGTGCGTCCGCTCTGTGGGGGCGGATTCCGTCCCATATCAAGCTCACCTTTGCCTCCGCCATCGTGTGCGGGCTGGCCGCCCACCTGTATATGTTCACCAACAAGTTCACCAACCACGACGACGTGGGTTCCCTGTTCGGCAACAGCTACGGCGCGGCCTCCGGCCGGTGGCTGCGGCCCTTCGTCCTGCCCCTGTCCGGCGGGACCAGTATGCCCTGGCTGGTGGGCTTGATGTCCCTTCTGTGTCTGGCGGTGGTTGCCTGCCTCACCGTGTCCCTGCTGCGGATACGCCGCCCCTTGGGCTGTATCGCCGCCTCCGCCATCCTGACCACCTTCCCCGTGGTGCTGTCCACCTTCACCTATATGTACTCCGCCTTCGCCTACTTTTTCAGTCTGCTCCTGGCGGCATTGGGGGCGTGGACAGCGGTGCGCTGGCGGTGGTGGGGCATTGCCCTGGGCGCGGTGTCCATCGCCCTCTCCCTGAGCATCTACCAGAGCTATCTTCCGGTGGCGGCGGCACTGATGGTTGGCGCGCTGCTGCTGGAGGTGCTGGATGGGGAGCACTCCTTTAAGGAACTGTTCCTCAACGGCGTCCGCCTGCTGAGCACGCTCATCGCCGGGCTGATCCTGTATATGGTCACGGTGCGCGTCTCCACCGGAGGCAAGGGGTTGGTGAACTATATGGGCCTCCAGGACATGGGCCGGATCTCCCTGCGGGATCTCCCCAAGCAGATCGCCGCCGCCTACACCAAGCCCGTCCAGTTCTTCTGGCTGGACGAGTTCCAGTGCCACTTCCGGGGCCTGAAGTACGCCCTGGCCCTGGCGGCGGTGGCCACGGTGGTCCTGCTGGCGGTGCTGCTGTGGAAGAAGCGGCTGGGTCCCGCCCGCACCATCCTGGCGGCGGCACTGTTCCTGGCGTTCCCCCTGGCCGCCGACCTGATCTATATCATGGTGCCCAACGCCTACGTGCACTCCCTCATGATCTACGGGCTTTGCTATCTGCTCCTGCTCCCACTGTCCCTTGCGGAATACACCCAGCCCGTGCTGAAGGAGGGAACTGTCCGGAGCGTTCAGTGGGCGGCGAGCTGGGTGATCCTGCTGGCTGTGCTTGCCGCCTCCTATGCCTATCTCCTCGCCGACAACAACACCTACTTGAAGCTGGATATCAGTATGCGCCAGTGCGAGGCCTATTCCAACCGCCTGCTGGAACGCGTTGAGTCCTGTGAGGGCTACCAGCCGGACATGGCCGTGGTGCTGGTGGGCAGCGATGTCCGGAACCCCTCTCTCACCCCTACGCCAGAGATGGGCGATGCCCGCTTCACGGGGGTTCTGGACTTCGCCGGCCTGCGTACCGCCTACACCTACGCCTACTTCCTGCGCAATTTCCTGGGCTTCCCCGGTCAGGTTTACCTGGGCGGAAGCCAGGAGGCCAAGGACCTGGCCGCCGATGAGCAGGTGCGGGCCATGCCCTGCTACCCTGCGGATGGCAGCGTCCGGATTGTCGGTGATGCCGTGGTGGTCAGGCTGAACTAATTGAGAAAACAGACCCCCACAGGAATCTGTTTTTTGGGAAAAGGCATACTCCAGCCGCCATCGCAGAGGAGACGTCAAACGGCGGAGTTAAAGATAGATAGTTTACCAGTGAACAGATCTAAAAACAAGAAAGTGAGACAGCTATTATGAAGAAGCGGTTTTTAAGTATGGCAATGGCTTTGTTCCTGTGCATTGGGCTGGCGGCCCCGGTGTCCGCCGCAAATGGAGCGGCGATGGATTACAAGGTGAACACCGTGGATGGCCCCATCAGGTTCCTGACTGCGGCGGAACGCAGCAGGGAGCGAGAGCGGATCTCCAAGACCATCCAAGCTGACGGCGGAACGGTGATCACCCGGCAGGAAACACCTACCGATCCCCATTGCCAGGAGCGGCTGACGGCCATGGAGGAGACGCTGAAGGGCGGCGGGATGATAATGACCCAGCCGGAAACGCCCACACGAATCCCTGCCAACGGCTCCTACTACACCTCAGTGAAAGGGACGCCAATTTTTACGCCTGAGCAAAACAAGGGCGCGCATTATTATGCGTTTTCCGACTATGGAACGGCGTATCAGGGACTGTTTGTCAATGTGAAGCTGCCCACGGAGTTTAACAGCGCGGGCCGGCGCACCGGATTTCTGGCCGTAGGGTTGTATGGATCGCTTGGCGGCGTGGATCTGGGGCTTCGAAATGACGGGACGGGCTGGATGCCTTGCTATTGGGATACAGTGGGGGGGCTGGGCGCAAACTATGCGGAGTACACTGCCCCGTCTACTGCCACAAACGCCGTCATCTGCGCCAATGTGGCGAACGCGAACACAGTCTACTTTTACGTCAGGTTCGTAAACGCTTCGGGGAATACGGTGGGCACGATCTTTGAAAAGCAACTGCAGGTGGGCAGTGGGAACTTCACGTTTAGCGGCGGGCAGGCCAGATGCCGCTATTACCGGTTTGCCTCCCTTGTGCCAAATATCGGTGTGGCAGAGAATCGGAAGGACGGATCTTATATGCGGGGGGCGCAGTTCACCAACTGTAACCTCTATAATGGCAGCACCTATGAGAGCTGGGGCATCTCAACAGCCCGCGTTGTCAGTGCATGGAAGGTCTATCCGGAAAACATCACCCTTTCGTGGACAACCTACAATGATGTCTTTAATATTAACCACACATAGTTTCAAGACTGCACCTGTATATATTCAGCAATAAATTTACCAGCCACGACGATGTGGGTTCTCCATTCGGCAATACCGCCGCCGTTCTGATGATACTTCCGGGATACAAAGATAGTTGCTGTCTGTCTGCGGCGTGGAGAAGAACAGGTACGGCTTTTCCGCTAATGCGCGTGTGGGAGCGGCGGAACTTGCAAGACGCATCTGTTTGACCGCCTCCAAACGGTGCATTACTTCCGCATTTTTACGATACAGCGCAGGGGATACCCCTTTCAGCCAAAGGCAATACCGAACTTCGTCGTTGTTGATAAAATCCTTGGAACCGACATAGCGGCGCACACATGGAGAGATACTTTCATCCTTGGCAATCAGCGCATCCCGTTCTTCCTGCGAAAGAATGAGATTGCCGCCGTCTGACGGTTTATTTCCCGCTGTCATGCGCGGCACAGCGCATAATGCCGCTCCACGGCTGGAAATGAGAACATCAGGAGCATCAATCAAATAGGGATTGATATTTTTTGCTGGCTGTGATGCTACTCCGTTGGTATAGATATACTTGGGCTTGGTATTTCCCGCAATGCTGAAACCGATAATCACGCAATGAACAGCGGCTTTTTCCTTCGCCTCACTGCTCCACTTAAATGTTCGGTGTGCAAAATCAATATGAACCTTGTACTCTTTGAGTAGCTTTTCCCACAGGGGTGCAACCTGTTCTCCCTGTGTAATGCTGTTGGTAGAAACGAAAGCGGCGCGGGAACTTGTTCCCTGCATCAGCGCAGCGGCCTTATGATACCATGCGCCAACATAATCAATGCTGTTGACACGTTTGCCCTTTCCGAACACAGCAACCGCTTCGTCTTTCTGCGTTTTCGTCATCATAGATGCGCCCACAAACGGCGGATTACCCATAATATAGTTCAGCTTATCCTTGGGCACCACGCGCTCCCAATCCAGCCGCAGGGCGTTGCCCTCGGTGATGTTAGCGTAGGATTTCAGCGGCAGAAAGTCCAGGGTCATGTGGACTACATCTTCGGTTTCCTTCATCATTTGGCTTTCTGCAATCCAGAGGGCAGTCTTTGCCACGGTGACGGCGAAGTCGTTGATCTCAATGCCATAGAACTGTCCAATGGACACCTGGATGGGGTTGCCCATATCCAGCATGATCTGTCCCTTGTGAAGGAGGGAGATGGTTTCGTTCTCCAGCCGCCGGAGGGAGATATAGGTTTCGGTGAGGAAGTTCCCGGAGCCGCAGGCAGGGTCCAGAAATTTCAGGCTAGCCAGTTTCCGTTGAAACGCCTCCAGTTTGGCCTTGCGGGTCCGATCTACCGTGACAGCGGAAATTTCCTCAAACTCTGCTTTCAGCCCGTCCAGGAACAGCGGGTCAATGACCTTGTGAATGTTCTCAATGGACGTGTAGTGCATCCCGCCGGAACGTCGGGTTTCCGGGTTCAGGGTGCTCTCAAAGACAGCGCCGAAGATGGTAGGAGAAATATCGCTCCAGTTGAAGTCCTCGCTGGCACGGCGGAGAATGAGGTCGATCACTTCATCGCCCAGGCGAGGTATCTCAATATCCTCGTCCGCGAACAGACCGCCGTTGACATAGGGGAATGCCGCCAGATCATCGTCCAGATACTTGTCCCGCTGAGGAATATCCTGGTCCAGCACTCGAAACAGATTGATAAATGCCCGCCGGTCCTCGGACCGATGGTTCTCTAGGTAGTCATGGAACATACTCTTGCTGCCGAAGATACCGGCGTCCTCGGCGTAGAGGCAGAATACCAGCCGGACACAGAGCTTGTTGAGACTTTTCAGTGTTTCGGGGGCGGTTGGGTCTTTGTACTGTTTCAGAAGGGCATCGTATAGCACCCCCACCAGTTCACCGGCCTGGAGGGAAATCTCCATTTCCTTCTTAATATGTTCCTTGCCAGTGTCCACCAGGAAGTCCAGCCGGTGAAAGTCCTTCTCCAGGTCGGACAGCAAGAGAACCTCCGGTTCGTCATTGGGGCGGTTCATATCGTGGATTTCAAAGGTCTGGAAATTACAGACCACAATCCAGCGGGGCTGCTCAGGATTAGGCAGGAAACCACCATAGCGCCGTCCCTGCTGGAAAGGCGTGAGCATCGCCCCATCAGACTGACGCTCACCCTTCTTCAGGTCGATCTTCATTCCCTTCTGCTCGATCAGCGTCCGGGTAGCGGGAATATATCCGTCAATATATTTTGTGGTGGTCGTGCCGTCATTGTTCACGACTTCTACTCGTTTTTCAAATTCGATGGTTTCCGTGGGCTGTTCAGCACCATAGACGTTTTGGAGAAGTGCAATCCAAAACCGCTGTGTCTCCTGCTTTTCATCGCCCCGGTTCTTCCAGTCTGCCGCGAATTTATCGGCGGCACTTCGCCGTTCAGCATCGGTCATTATTCTGCCCTCCCCTTGTGTTTACTTAATTAGGATTATTACTATTTCACCTTAATGACAATGGATGCGTCTCCTGAATTGCTGATGGATAGCTGTAATGTTTTGATGTACTTGTCGTAAAATTGTTGGCGCTCTGCCGGGGTCATCTCTATCCGTGTTGCCCGGAGCGCGTCATTAAACATATCGTTCACGTTAAGCCGTACCGCTTTTTCCATGTAGTTTCTCATTTCCTGAAATATTGCATTGGTCTTTAGCTCATCTGAGTCACCTGAATAAAAATCATCAAGATAGCAATAGAATATACCAGAATTAACGAGGGCGGCTTTCATATCCGGGCCGCACTTATCATGTTCTATCATCACAAGAAATTGAGCCTTGGGCAGGGAAGATATAAGCCCCCAATAGTCGGAGTCACTTGATACAATAATAAAGGCATCTACTTTATTTTCGTAATATTCCTGACAGGCCCTCGCTGTAAGGCGAATATCTACTAGTGATTTGTTTTGTTTGATTCTTTCAATCAAAATATGCTCAACGGGGATAGCGGTGAATCTCTCCAGAATGCTCCATGCGGTAGCAGTATGAACATCATCAAATAGAATAATTGATGTGATCTTGTCTGTGTATGCTCTGTTCAATCGGCGCAGAGTAGCACTTAACTTGTACGGGTCTGAATTTTCACAGTCCACAACAATGACAACTTTCTGACTATCATCTATAAAGTCGTAAATACTGCCTTTTATATAACCGCCTGCGTCTGAGACCTTGCTGTATTCTGTGAAATCATCATTGTGCCAGCGATAAAGCAGCGTTACAAACTTTTTGTCATTGTAGAGAATGTTTCCTTCGTCATGTGGACTCCAGTTTATATACATTTGGTATGGGTACAAGCGCAAACTGTCATAATAAATGTCTGCGGCTGCTTTTGTTTCTTTTTCGCATAGGCCGTTCGGCATAATGAAAAGTTCTCGGATATACTGCCAGTTTAGCCATAGGGGAAATAATTGTTTACAGTTATTTACGCGGTCTGATATAAGACGGTTGATCTCGACGATATGGTCGGACAACCGGGTGCTTGATTTTTTTATAAAACTCACACCATCTGCCAGAAGTTGATTGATTGAGTCAGACGGCACAAACTGCGGGAGTGACAAGATGGTTTTATACTCCATCCTCATTTTTTCGTTGATATATTTGAAATTACGCTCAATCGCTGTACGGCAGATAGACAAATGGCGAATAATGCGGGCGCTTTTGTCATTTTCCATCTGACTAAATACTTCTAACTGCGGCGGTTCATGTTCGTTTTCAAATATTCGTTTTGGAACGCCGATTAAGTACGCTATCTTTGAGACTATAACATAAGTGCTGTCTTTGTAAGCCATTTGTTCCGCTTTGGCTTGCTCCAGCGGCAGTACGTCCACAAGCGCCCCTCCTTTTGCTGTATTGACTTAGTATATCATAGAAACAGAGTAATGTCACCTTGTTCTCTGTTAACTCTTAGTTTTATTTTCTTTTTCTGCGGTTGATGTTGACAATCTCTCTTTGCTCTTTTATAGTAGAAACATCTTTGATTTAGGAGGTTCTAGTCATGGCCGGAAGAAAAACTGTTGAAGAGCGCATTGCCCTCATCGACGCAAAAATCGCCAAGAAAAGGGAAGAGATTGCTGCGCTGGAGACGCAGAAACACAAGCTGCAAAATCCTGTCACCATGAAGTCAGTTATGGACAAAGCCAAAAAAGCTGGGCTGACTCCAGAGGAGATCGCAAAGAAACTGGGCATTGAGGTCTGATATCAAATAGCGCCGCCTGTGCATCAGCATGGGCGGCGTTTTTGTATGCTAAAGGCCATAATCCTTAATGAATTGTCGTACTATCTTATCAAATTTATATAAGATTTCATCCGGTAGCCGCTGGTCTGTCAATGCCTTGGGGAGTGTATAACCGGATGTACTCTTTTCAATCTTTCGGAACACCACTCGATCTGTTTCTCGATGTAGCGCTTTTATTTTGTATCCCTGACTCAGCCAGGAATAAGAAATGCAATATCCGTGAGCAGAGAGCTGAAATGTCTGGAAGGGAAAATCTTCATCTCGCCACATGGGAGAGGGTAAATCCGGCGTATCGTCATACCAAAAGGCATCAAAACAGTATGCCTCCCATGGCAGTGCATCACCCAAAATTTTTTCAATATCCTGGAAACTCAGATTGATTGTCTGACGCTTACTCTGCCGGAAATACTCTGTCAGCTCTATGTATGGTGACTCGTCCGAAGGCGAAGTATCCATGATGCCATCCAGCATGGATATGAGGTCTATGTGTTCTCCCGCCAATTCATCGGCACTGGAAAATATATCGTAGGCACATTGGCGATGAATGTAGATTAGGTTTTGAACTCTTCTGCCCTGCCCAATGTTCTTTTCAATAAGCTCAATGTCCTGGTCAGCCAACATCAGCTGATTGCAGTAAAAGCAGCGTCCACTTTGCCGGGTCCATACTGCTCTGTATTTCCCACTATGCTTTTGAACGTCTCTCTGGTGCTGAAGGTATATTTGATAATCGGCGTCAAGGTAAGGATTGAATTTTAGTTTACAGGGCTTGTGCCTGACCGTTTCAAGGTGTGCCAGATGCACGACTCTGATTGTTGGGTCCGTGGGCAAGATGAAGAAATATTCGCCTCCTTCTTTTACCCAAAACTTTTTTGTGATTGTTTCCCTATGCCAACGGGGATACTTTCTGCACATCAAGTCGGTCAGCAGTCCCCATACAACAATATCCACACGACAGAACGCCTCATAAGCATCTTCGACACGGTGATAGGATGCCCACCCACGTAGCTTTTTGTTGATTTTCCCAATAAGTGTACGCTGGGTTCCTTTGAAGTTCAAAATGAGCTTTTCCATTTCATGTTCAAATCGTTTGATAGCGTCATCTGATGGGGTTACACAGAGTATCCCATTTGTCTTCTTGTAGTGGCGAGATAAAAAACAAAATCCCCTCTTAACATCTGCAATATAGGACTTGTCCTGGTTCATTCGCAGGCCACGATCTCCAAGAAAATCACAAGCAATATCCAGTATGAGAGATGCCTGCTCTTGACTTCGGGCGGTGATGATTATATCGTCTGCAAATCGGATTGTATTGCCGTTGAGGTAATCAACGCCCCCAGCCGGGTACAACCTGTCGTAGATATATGATTGTAAGCCATCCAAAAGCATATTGCCAAGGATGGGAGATAGCGAGGTTCCAAGTGATATTCCTCTGTCCGTTGAAAAAAGCTCACCATCTCGGATAACGCCAGCCTTGAGAAATTTTTGGAGCATAGCTTTATCCATAGGAATATCATTCATAAGCCGCTCATGCGTAATGCTACTGTAATAGGATTGCACGTCAACGACTACTACCCACTCAGGTGCATAGGGTCCGGTTAGATCGTGCATCAAGTAAGCATGAGCGTCAAATGCAGACCGGCCTTTCCGGGCAGAAAAGGATTTCCGATCTGCTGTGGCCTCTGATACCGGATCAAGAGAATATGCGTACAGCGTTAGCATCGCTTTATCACGCACGGCGGGAACATGAATAATTCTCAGTTTACCGCTTTCCTCTACCTCTGTGTGTCTATACGGCAATGGACGATACCCACGAGAGGTCAGGGTAAGAGCGGCTTTGGCTTTCTCCTCATTCGATTTCCAATGGACACCATCAATTCCCGCCTGCGAATTTGCGTTCGCGGCAGCCCGACCCGCCAATACTCGTGCCGCCCATGATCTGACAAGCTCAGACTGGAGTTTTTCTACTTCGTCCCATTTGCGGTTGTAAGCTGCATAAGATAAATCCTGCTGTTTTCGTTGCAGTTCGGCTTCCATTTTGGGCCAGTCAATCGTCCTCCATATGACAGCTAAATCTTCATCATTCATCACGCGCTGCGGTTTGGCCTGCGTGATTATCATCGAGATAGGGCAATGATCGGAACCGAGGATGTCCTTGTGAAACTTGATGCTCTGAACGGACGAAAGCAGCTCACTGGATAAAAGGAAATAGTCCAGACGGGTTCCACGATTATCCGCACGGTTCTTATTTTTGGGTCCCCACCAGGTGTACGCCCCTTCCTTGAATGGATGTAATTCACGGAATACATCGACAAGCCCAGTATTGATGAGCTTTTCCATTCCCTCCCGTATGTCTGAACGAAAAAAAAGATTGTCTGGTTCATTTTTTGCGTTTTCTGGGTAACTATCAATCCACGCTCTAGTTGCGTTAAAATCCCCACAGAGGATAACAGGCTTTGATAGGTTAGATACATATTCCCGGAGTGCGGTATCCCACTCCATGCGATAATCAGGACGGTCTGGGGTGTTGTGTGGGTGGACGCTGGGAACATACACATTGATGATGTAGCACTCCTTATATTCTAAGGCAATAAATCGACCGTCATCATCAAATTTGTCTATCCCTATTTTCAGGGAGCAAGACAAAGGTAGCTTTCGCACCAACGTCAATGTTCCAGAACATTTTGTTTTCTTTGAAAGGTTCCAAAACTGTGTGTAACCAGGAGTATTCAGAGAGCAACGTGTTTTTATTTCCTGGCAACATACTATATCAGGTTTTGCGTCAGCTAAAAACTCCAGAAATCCTTTTCGGCGGCAGGCCGCAATTCCATTCACGTTCCAGCTCACGATTTTCATAGTGTGTTTCCTTATTCCCGAAAGTCATCTTACAAGTATTTGCTTTATTTAAGCATACTTCGATAAAAAAGACAATCCTAATCATCTTACTCGAAGTCTCTTAATGCTATAAAATATGGCATCAGGATAAAAACGTGTTGCTCACCAGTAACTAGCGGTTCAAATCGAATAGAAATTGCGTGCCTTGAGATTTCTTGAAGGGTACTCATAAACTCTCCATGTGCAAATTCAACATAGCAGCACCACATCTCGATGGTGGCGGAATAAGAGGAGTAGTTTATCTGTGCCCTGAGTTTTCCGCCAAATTCCTTCAAGATTTGCTCACAGGCTAAAATCGTCTTCTTGAAAATCACAGGGGCAAAGGGAATAAGAAATCGTGGATTTTCCTTCATCTCCTTTTCCAGGGCATGAATAAATTCTATCATGCGTTCCGCCTCGTCGGGAGAGAGGTCATCATCACCTTCATCAATGTTAGGTGGGAAAACGATATTATATTCGTAGTTCTTCATTGATGCGTGACACCTCCCGCGTGATGGGGTCGATCACAATAATTTTGCGCTTCTTGCTCTGTGCGTAACGCACAGTCATTCCGGTTCCGCTTTGGTAGGAGCCATTGTAGACGGCCAGCAGGATACCAGCATGATCTACCATGTAGCGGTTCCGGTCAAGCATACACTTTTTGGTATACTCATGTCCGGTGCGCACGATTTTGTTGGCCTGCTCTAATATGGAATGATACTGCGTTCGCACGGAGCTTGACCATTTTATTTCCTGATTATCACAGGGCAAGGCACAGCAAAGTTTTATCGCAGGATTTTTCTTTCTCAAGTCGAGAACAATCTGAGCTGCCCAAAGGTCTACCCCCTGAGCCATACCAGAAATAAATCCGGTAACACCATCATCGACCAAGGTCTTAATCTGCTCTGCGAGGACATTCTTTAGCATGGTGCAGTCCGGGGAAGATTCGTTATATCTCCAAGGAAGACTTTTGGGGCGATGCCCGGTAAAGGCACAAGAACATAAGTCCATAAGACACCCTCCTACCAACATCTCATATAATTTGCGTCATTGGGTATGCCTATATCCAACAGGATTGATCCTCTTGTTTGGGCAGCAAACTCCCGTATTTTTTCGGAATACTGCGCAGAGGACAAATCACAAATACAGAAATCCGCCCGCTCAATCATATCTGAAATAACGTCAAAATCACTGTTGTCATCTCCTGTCCCCACCCGGCTTACATACGTCACCGAATGGCAAGGTGGGCAAAGTGACTTTCTTATGTCGTTCTGATCGTCGTCATCAGCTGAAAAAGTGTCGGCACACATTAGCGCTGTGATTTTTGTTTCTCGTAAAGCGATACGTGATGCTGTAGCATATACCAATGCAAAAAGGAAACTTGAAAGAGAATACGAGCTATCTACATAAATATCACGGACATCATATATAGAGAAAAGAAAATCAGTAATCCGTTTGAAGCGAGTCAACGATTCAAAAGTACCCTCGCCAAGTGCAAAGAGACCGCAAGTGGTTTTTTTCGATTTCTGTTCTGCGGTGAGTTTGCTGTGATACCTTTTCTCCAGCTCCAATCGAATTGTTCTGCACCCGTGTTGTAGTATCTGCCGTGCCCGTTCACTTCCTACACTGATGACCTTTCCAGCATCTTTCAGCGTGCATCCTTCATTCATTTTTTGAAAAATCAACTGTTCCTTTTCAGTTAAAAATGATACGGCATTCAAAATCGCTGCTTCAGTTTCAGGCGTCGTTAAATCATACTTCAAAGCTCTCTGGAATTTTATCGGCTGATAATGTGGGTCATACAGCGTATCATAGAAATAACTAATGACGTGCGTAGAATTTTGGACTATCCACTGCATCATTCTTGTTTGTTTTAAGGTAATGTCATCTTTTTTTGACTCTTGTATGACTGGGGTTATAAGTTTATCGCTCATGCAGAAAAACGCTCTTTCGCTGTTAAGCATTTCTTCGGTCGAGCTGTGATCTGATATGAGCGCAATCGTAACCTTCTGTGGATTGTAAGTTCTTGCTTTGAGTGCTACCAAAAGGCAGATATATGAAAAATCACCATCTGGGTAAACGTAAAACTCCACAGCCTCATACTCTGCCACAAGTCCATCGACCGTTGATTGTATTCTGAATTGAATATCTGCATCATACACGTCCTTGTGACCAATAAACGAACAGATTATCTTTTTCTTAGAAGAACGGTGGCCTGAGACAGACGGAAAATTCGCTCTGTCTTCTTGCATTTTTGGAAACGGTTGATTGATTGTTTCTCTGGTTCGTTGATGCTCATCCTCAAAACTTTTTTCAAAGTCAACATAGGAGGCACATAGCAGTCTAATAGCTGTATTAACATCAGGCGGAAACCTATATTTCCACGCGGTGTATCTTTTCCATACGATTGGATTCCGATTCCAGCCATTATCCAAGTATCGCTTAATTGCACTTCTGATGCTGCTTGGCTTAAGACCCTTTTCTTTGGAGACAGCTAAAATCAGATGCTTGATACCATCTGCATCCAAGGGAATGCTTTGTTCCGTATAGCTTTGCAGTATTTGTATCATGTACCAAGAGCCATTAGTGGTTATCCGTCCGAATTTTCTAACGTATAAAGAGATAAGTGGGTTTTTCTTTGCCATCTCAGATTCTCCTCGCAGGATACTTTTGTTGTGTTGTACAGCAGGATAAGAGCGGAAATATAGTCTTTCCTTCTCTCAAAACCACCATAGGCAATATTGCCTATAACGCTTTTACTCCATTATAGGCAATAATGGAGATAAGTCAATGGGGGAAGGAGGCAGGACGGCGTGGTTTCTTACGCTCCGCTATGGAGAACAATGGAAAAAAGTGGTGCGACCACTTATACACTTCAAGTGAAAGGCGGTATCAGCAGCTCCACAATACGCCGTCTAAAAGCTGGGGACTCTGTATCTACAAACACACTGGATGCTCTTTGCAAAATTTTAGGCTGTGCAATGCAGGATGTTATAGAATATCTGCCCGATAAGTGAAAAACAGGCGTTCCTCCCTCAAAACGTATACTTGAAGGAGCCAGAGGGACAGGGGTACGCGGTAACCGGCAAGCAATGCGTGTGTGGCCACACACGCCCTGCTTGCCAGTTTTCTCCCCAAACCCCAGTGCGTTCCTACTCCTGCGTTCCCACAAGGCCAATTAACCACAATGGGTCAACATTCAGGGCAGAAGCCAAGAGAGGGATTTCAAAGTCAGGAACAACGCGGAGGCCCATTTCAATGCGGCTGATTGCTTTTTGTGTCAACGAATGGCCGTTTAGCTGAATCTTTGCGGCTAACTCCTCTTGGGAAAGTCCGCAGCACTCACGGGCCAGTCGCACACGTTCTCCGCAGATGTTACATTTTCCGTTTACTGTAAGCAACCGCATTTGCACCAACCCTATCCTTTAGATGACTATGATAGGATTGACAATATCATATTGGC
>OFGF01001308.1_pt1 | contig 16056 bp, 24 predicted proteins | sample 1521711 | NCBI WGS metagenome assembly OFGF01 (sample SAMEA3504092, study PRJEB24116) | mouse gut metagenome | biome: mouse gut; feature: mouse-associated habitat; material: faeces | place: Denmark | collected 2011 | reverse complement strand
ATATTCTGTCAGTTCCATATCTGAAAAAGACAACATTTACCGGAAGCCATGAAGGACTGCGCTTCCGGTTTGCTGTTGTAAAAAAGGGACTTCCACAGGAAGATGGAGCAGAAAAAGCAAAAGAAATTCAAAAGCTGGAGGTAATCGCCTGGGAGGCGCCTTATGGATTTGACGCGACTCCGGAAGAAAAAAAACAGCGGATGGAGACGGATTTTTCAGAGGAAGGCATCCGAAAGGCCATTGACTGGCTCAATGAACTATGGGAGGCAGAACCGGAAAAATGGCTGACGGCAAAAAATAACTGGCAGGAAAGAGAATACTGATATTTATCCCCAAAGGTTCTTAAATGCCTGGATGCGCGCGAGCAGATTGCGGAGTAATAAACTTCATTTCTGTGAGTTGCGCATTTTTTATATTCTTCTACAGGAGAGCTGCTTTCCTGTAAAAGAATATAAAAAATGCCAAACCCCTTATTTCCAAAGGAATTCAGCACCTGTAAGAACTGCCGGCAGCGGGACTTGAACCCGCACGAATTTTTGAAACCCTTGAAAATAGGGCATTTCAGAGCATGTGTAACCAAAAGGTAATCAAAAAGGTAATCAGAACAAGTGTACGAACAAATTAGTATCTAAGAAAGGAAGAATCCTGTACATCGTGAAATTAAATATTTGGACACATACATAAGTCCATTATCAGTTGTAGAAATATGATTGATAGTGGGCTTATTTTAGTGCCTGAATACATTTTGAGGAATTGACATGACCTTATCAAAAATGTCTCTATGAGCCTCACAGAGCGTCAGGAGGGCAACATATACCATAGTTACAACACTGATTGAAAGACGCATTTCATTGACAAAATGACAGAAAGGAGAAACAAAACTAATGGCGAGAGTAAAAGCATTGTCAGCTTATAAAATGGCAAAACGCATATACAACAGGGAAGATAACGTATACGACAGGAAAGTAATCACAAAACAGTTGATTACAAGTATTCTGCTTATTTATATGGATGAATGTAGAAAAGCATTAGCCGAGGGAGAGAGGATAGAAATATCAAAGGTTGGTTCCATTATACCAGAAGTAAAAGTCCATGAAGGAAACTTTAATCTTCCTATGTGTAATAAAGATGGCGGCAATCCACCATATACAAAATTAAAGATAACTCGGAACAACCTTTTAAGTGAGACTATGAATAAGAATCTGCTTAGAAATATTGAAAGCGGTATTTATGGATTGGATAAATTACCATTCAGCAGACAGCAGATGGATATTTGAGGAAAAGCGGACATATACCAGAAAATGCAGAAATTGAAAATGGAGATGAAAAATAATGGCAAAACACATTAGTAACATGGATCAGCTGCAGAAAGCATTACAGCCCATCATGACAGGAATGATAGACGAATTAGCAAAAAGGGTATATGAAACTTTGTATTATTTTCTGAATGATTACTACACAGGATGGATACCGGAAAGCTACCGAAGAACAGAAGCATTCCTCCGGTCAGCAGTGAAAGTGGATGCATACCCCGATAAAGGAGGGGTACGCGCATGTGTATACATTGATACTGATTCCATGGATGATTATGTAAATGCAACCGGGTACCAGGTAGCAAGATGGGCAAACGAAGGAATGCATGGCGGTCTGACTGTAAATCATAAGCCCCATGTTTGGGATGATACTTTAGATAATACAATCAACAATGGCAGCTTATTAAATCTGGCAATTCAATATTTGAGAAGCCAGGGTATATCAGTAAGAGCATAGGAAGGAGAATAACGGTATGGAAACAGTAAATAAGAAGGAGTTTGCTTATAAAATAGCAGAGGAAGGCGGATTTTATAAAAAGGATGCAATGAAAATGGTGGAGTTGTTCTGGGATACGCTCCTGGATTATTTGGAAGAAGGTAAGAAGGTGAACTTCTACGGAATCGGTCATTTTAAAATGAAGACAGTGAAAGGAAGGGAAGCAAGGAATCCGAAAACCGGGGAGCCATGTATTATACCAGACCGTAAAAAAGTGAAGTTTTACCCAAGCGAGACATTGACAGAAAATATTGAGAATGAATAACAGGAGTATATGTAATGGATATCTATGTGGACAGGAAACCAGAAAATTGTAACCATTGTATTTACAAGAAAGATGTAAGCAGATATTTTGATTTAGATGATTACTGCTCTAAAAATATGAAAAATACAAGTAAAATAAATATGGAAACTGATTGTCCATTAAGGGAGTCAAATGTAAGAAAATACTTAATAAAGCTTTTTAAAGCATTGCAGAATAGAAGAAAAGCGGAACATAAGACAGAAGATATTATACAAATGAACACGAATATATCATTGACAGATAAAGATGGAAAATTTATTGAAGTGAAAACGCCAGAGCCGGAATATATAGATATGATATGGTAATACAGGAGGACAACGATATATGAATAGAATGCAAAATTGCAGGGGATGCGAGTATATGAAGCAGTATAATTACGGGAAAAAGATTTATTATTGTGACCATGAAGGCAGAATTGACGATATGGGAAAATTAGGTGAAGAGAATTTACCAGAGACAAGTCCAGTATGGTGTCCAGTAAAAGAAAAAGGATAATCCCTGCTGCACTATATGTAAAAAAAGAATGAGTTTAAAGGAGAGTATCATATGCAGTTCAAAGAATTAGAATGGAAAGATATTGTATCAGAGGAATAATTGTCTGTAGTAATTGCAGGATAAATCTATGTGGCGTAATCAAAATGGAATTTAATATCAATCATGAACCAAAAGAGAATAAATACATTTTATATTCCTTTGGAAAGGGAAGTATCAGAAGATTGCAGCCAGATACATATAATTCTTTAGAGGAAGCAAAGAATGTAGCATATAGGGTATACAGTAGTGAAATGGCAAGGATAAAGAAAGCAGTTGACTATTTACTTTATACTGGGAATAGTAATAATAATGATTGACAACCATTTGATTGCGAGTGAAATTTAACGACACCCATTTGGTGGTGGTTGAAAATACTAAAGTGAAAATTCGCATAAGTGAAATTGCTTCACTTAGAGGATTTGTAATATAAATTGCCATTACAGAGCAATCAAAGTAAACTGTAAAACTGAAATTCAAGAAATTCTAATAACTATCAACCGTTTCACTGTGTAATTCTGCACAATGAGATTCCATCAAATAAGGATTAAAATTGAATATTGAAAAATAAACGCAAGGGACATAAAAGTTTTAAGTCCCATTAGAGAATGTGAATAAAGGGCTGAATGAAATGTTCAGTCCTTTAAACGAAAGAGGATGTTAAAACTTTTAACAGGTTTACAGGAGACAACCTTTTGGTTGTGAGTAAAGTTACTTGAGCAAAAATTCGATTTAGTATATTTTTATCTATCGGTAAATCAAAAGAGAATATATGGATATGATTTCGGATGTGAAAAATATTCACAGCAGAAAAGTATATATCAGATGAAGAAATTATTTATGTAACAGCAAATGAGAAATTGCACACCAACAGAAAAAATAGAATCAAAAAGGAGAATATTTATAATGAAGGATTTTGTAACAGTATTTACGGCTCAGAAAGCAAGGCAGCTACTCAAAGAGGGATTTGTTATTACTGATATCAAACCTGATAAAACAGATGATGATCACAAGCGGAGTATTTTTATTTTCAGAAATGAAGAAGGATTATTGGAAAGACTAAAAGAATGAACATTGAAGATTACATATAGAGATTTCCCCGCAAGCGGTGAAATTTTGTCGGTTTTGTGTTTCGATTTCCATTTTTGAACATCAAGAAGTACATATAAAGTAAATATCTTATATGTGTATCCTGATGTTCAAATTTGGAAAGGGTTACAAATTGTATACAAAAATCAGACATTTTTGAGCGTAGCGAAAAACTCAATATGTAATACATAATGTACAAAAAATCAAAAAGGAGAAAATGATGTATACACAAAAAGGAAAGAAATATATCTATTCAGTCATTCAGGCAAATGAATTTATCCAAAGGGGATATAGATGCTTGGAGACAGGATTTAATTCAAAACAAAGGAAATATTATTGGGTATTCGATTATGAAGAAGTACAGCCATACTATGAGACAAATGATAGATATACAAATGAATAAAAGAAAGGTTATAGATGACAGAGTTAGAGATAAACAAGGAATACACATATCCGCAAATTTGTGAGATAGTTGGATGGGAACAAAAGGCAGGTAATTCAAAAAAAGCACAGCTTAGGGAAATTGAAGATGCTTACGAATATTACCATCCAGAGAATAGGAAAACACATAAACCAAAAAAATCATATATAATTACTAGAAAAATCCGTGATCTGGTAGAACCGTCAAAAGAAAACAGTGCAGGTAATAACCGAAAGAATATCCAATCAATGATCTGGTATCTACAAGCAAAGTTTGATCTTGATGATAACTGGTATTCATTCACAGATTGGTATTGTGAGAAATTGGAGCTGATGCATAAGGGAATCTGCAATGCAGTTTACCACCCTGACGAGGTAGATGCTGTATGTGAAAAATACAATATTTCTGATGGCAAATTATTCTGTGAGTATGTTTCGGCGGCAAAATCAGAACTGAAAAATATGTTTCTGAAAGCACTGGCTTATTTAGATAAAAAGAATAAGATAACCTATCAGGATCAGTATAAATTTACATATCAGTTAGGCAAGCGGACAAAAGGGAACGTCATAACTGATTCATTAAATGAACGTATTGAGGAGAATGAAACGATTGTTTGTAATGACATGAACGAAGACTATAAGCTGAGTAAAAAGATGAAGGGCAGACAATTATTGAAGACAATTTACTCCAAGGAGAAACTTACTAAGGAGTTTAAAGAGTTAAGTTTGGGAATGCTGCAAGATGATGAATATGCCATTAATAAATTGAATTGTGAGTTATCATATCAGCATCCAACATTCCATCCAGATTATTGTTCTATATGTAAAGAGCGTCCTTTGATTTCATATTATCGTGGGATAGCTATTGCTGAAATGGAGCTTGAAGAAAGTGACCAAGATTGTCTTGCATTAGATATAACAAACAGGATCAGGACTAAAGTAAGAAAGTCACTGATGAAAAGTTATAGAAAACCTATGAAGCAATCTGACCTAAAAGCGATTGAAAAAGCATTATTTCAACAGTACTATGATGAAATTGACGAGGATATACTATTACTTGCAGATAATGATGATGCATCGGATATTGAACAGATTTTTGGTGAGACAAATAAGTTTACTGACAAATCTGATAATTGGTGAGAACCTGTTTCTATGGAGAATGATTTCATCGTAGAAGAAATATTGGATATGCCTATAATAGGTGAGGGTTCAAATGAACCTACCCTAATATATATGGATTGTGTGGGACAGAATGAACTTTATAAAGTGGTGTCCACTCCGACTGGAGCGCAGTCCCAAACAGGTGATTATAAGGAACCTGATTATATAGATGCAGATAATGAATCTCATGGTGAATGTAATCATGAGTTATTTTGCATTACTGGAAAAGATTCAGATTATATTGATATAGATAGTATATTTGATGATAAAGTGGTCATATAGGGTATATTTTGGAAATATATGCTTTGTGTCAAGAATGTCTTTATGATACTCAGCTAAAGGGATACGAAAATTTTAGTCCCCCTTTTTGAAAATATAGAAGGTGCGTCAAATTTGACGCTGCATATAATAGCGGGGTGCGTCCAAATGGACGCAGAGCGAAAATATTACACTGGTATTCAAAAGACATTGTAATTCTCGATACTTAAAAATAAGTATCAAAAAGTACGGCTTCGACAGAATTGACGGAGCAGATTATTTGGGATATAGTGTTTCACAATATCCCTTTAAAGGGAAGCTGTATTGTGTCCTTTGCGGGCACTCTATGTATAAGGGCTACCATGTTTCAGGGCATAGGTATTCACCACCTATAGGGTACTCATTATAAGCGTATCCTTTGAAATATACGGTTATTTGCCGATTGGTTTGATTGGAGGAATCGAGGTCACTGTCAGTTACCTTCATTGTGGGATAGTAAAGGGAGTAAAGAGTATTTACGTCCTTGAAAGCAAAGTAAATCCAAAAGTCGTTAAAAGCAGCTTTAGAAAGCAAAACTTTTGACAATTGCAGACCATAAAGGGACAAATTGTCTCTTTAGAAATCAATCGACAAATTTGTCGATTGAATCAGAAGGTCAAAATGACCTCTTGAACAAAATATCATTCAGATGTCGGTTTCAACCAACCTCCCATATTAGGAGAGTGAGCGTCTTCCAATTTTGGGAATGTGACTCCACAAAAGTGTGGAGTGAATATAATGAACTGTTTCGATTCAAACAGATTCCGTAAATATGGAAAGTGTTGTCCGCTGTGGACAACGTAACCATTTCTGGCAATCGTTGTACGTCATGTACAACACTTTCCAAATTGGAAACGGTTGTGATACTGTGACACAACTCTGTTGCCAGTATGAAATATTTAGGTGGGTAGTATTATGCGACATACCGTAGACTCGCGGGATGGTGGTTCCCCAGGAGAAACTGGTGTGTACTTGTAGGTATGGTGGTTATCAGGTTTTGAACCATCTTGCTTTAGAAGCAATGTGGTAGATTTCATCTATTCGCCCATAAGTGGTCGAAAAATTCCTGCTCCACTGTAGCAAACCTAATTTTGTGTTGACTGATGGTAAATATTTTACTATCAGAGGACAAGGTAAAATTTCTGTGTCTTAATTCTGGATATCCTGAAATGCTTGATATGCACTTTAGGAAATCTGATAAGCGAACGTTTTAAAAGGTTTGCTTCTGAAAAAATAGCAAATTGTAATAATTGTAAGTATGAGTTGCGAATAGGTTTAATCCTACTGGGTCATTTTTATGATAAAAAATGTTTAAAACCCTTGAGTTATAAGGGATTAAGCCAGGCCACATATAATTAAATGGGTTTAAACCCAACGCCTGTTAGGGGATGAGTTTTTCGCAGAATCGAGAAAAAGTTGCCCCAAAGTGGTACAACCGCAAATTAATATGAATTAGTCCATGGTGGACGAATCAAATTCGCAAGCAATTTCTAATTTGAACGAATCCTAAGCCGATATAATCGGTTTAGAAAATAATTCTATTTCCCCCACAAGTGGAGGAAAATCAGCGTTCCCAGAATTGGGTGTGGCTGGCTATATCACGATTTCGCAGAATTGATATGCCGCCAATTGTGGCTGGAACATACAACTGAATAATGTCTTATATCAGGGTGTCTATTTCAGGATGCTCTTTTTAGCGTTCGTATTGAAACGAATGCTGTCTAATATCATATCGAAAGGAAGTTTTAATAAAATGGACAGAAAAAATTTAACAGGGTTAGATACATCAAAATACAGGTATTGTAATGAGTGTGAAAAAATACTGCCACTATGCCATTTTGAAGTGTCGTCCGTCAATAAGAATAAAACAAAAATATACAGCAAAATATGCAATCGGTGTGAAAAAAACAGACAGTTGAAGCCTAAAATGCCTACAAAAATGAAAGTACTTGATGAAAATAATAATGTTCAGTTTGCCGAGGATATAACAGAAAATGACAATCCTATCAATGTGAAACTGATTAATGTATTTGAAACCTTTGTACAGATTGAAGGTACATATAATTACTGGATTTCTAACTATGGAAGGGTAGTAAATAATTTGCGGAATCCATTTAAATATCATGTGCATAGTGCAGCAAATCATTATACGATGAATTTCTTTGATATTGATGGCAGCGTAAATGTAGAAGACCATTATACAAAGAATCTGATGGGGAAGATATTTTTGAAAAACCCGAATCATTATACAAAGATATGGTTTCTGGATGGTGACAAGTCAAATTATTATTATAAGAATCTGGTCTATGTATCGAATAAAGATTATGATGATTTAACATATGGCAGGAAAACCATTGATGATATTGAAATAAAACAAGAATATTATGAATATCCAAACAAAGCCAGAAGTAAGGCACATGCAGTTTATCAGGGCATATACAATAGATGTTATAAAAGGGATAAGTATACAAATTACCATGATTGCTACGATGGGGCAACCATATGTAAAGAATGGCTTGAAAATCCGGAATTGTTTATTGACTGGTATTTAGAAAATTATTATCCAGTAAAAGATGAAATAATGGTGGTGGATAAGGATTTATTTGGCAATGGAAGCAAAGAATATTCCACTGATAATTGCTGTATTGTTCCAGTAACAATAAATGCAATGCTAACAAACTGCAAGAAACATGATAATCCTGCTCATACGGCTGCTGCAAATCTTCCTCTTGGAGTACGGTATAATGAGGAAACCAATATGTATTATGGGGAAATTAAGCCATTTGGGCACGATGAGCCTGCAAAACTTGAAGAGTGGGGTACGCCAGAAGAAGCATTTGAAGAATATAAGATTGTCAAGAAAGCGGATATTATGGTAATGGCAGTAAAGTATAAGAATTATATCCCTAAAAGAGTATATGATGCATTGTTGCGGTTTGAAGTAATGCCGTATGCGGAAGATTGAGATTGATGATTAGTGGATGATAGTGTAATGTTGATTATGGGCATATCGGATGTGGGGTCTGATATGCCTATTTTTTACGATTTTTGTTATAAATATGGAAGTTGGATTATGGGTGTGGTATGATAATATACATAAAAGTTAGCACTTGATTTGATGATGAAGTGATTGATTTATCGGAATATATGGGAGATGATAATTACATGAAAAAAATAGTAAGATTTGCTGATATATCTAAATTTACTAGAGATGGAAATTATCAAGTAGATATGGATATTAGACGAGTGCCAGAATGGATAGAAAATGAACAAAAAGAAATGGGTTTGCAACTTAATCCAAACTTTCAGCGTGGACATGTTTGGACAGAAGAACAACAGGTAACTTGGTTAGAATTCTTTTTGCGTGGCGGGAAATCTGGAATGTAGTTTATTTTAATTGTCCATCTTGGCATCATAAAGTAAAAGATGGGGAATATGACGAATATGTGTGTGTTGACGGATTACAAAGGATTACATCAATTCAAAGGTTTATTAACAATGAGATAAAAGTATTTGGCTCATATTTTAGAGAATTTGAAGATCCTCGTGGTGCAAATGAATTTACGCTAAAAGTAAATGTAAATGATTTGAAAACAGAAAAAGAAGTATTACAATGGTATGTGGATATGAATGTTGGTGGTACACCACACACTGATGAAGAGATTGAAAAAGTTAAAAAAATGATTCAGGAATTAGATTAATAAATAAAATCTAAGGTTCATAAATGGGTATACCCGATATATTAGGTACTTAAAATCCTCAGAATTGAAACATATCCTATAGGCTATATTTGTTGTACCATTCAAAAATATAAAAGTTGTAGCTTTTATTGTTACCAAATAAAAATGTCCATGTTTTTACTTTTTCTGTATTAACCTATAAACTGTAGGACATGATATATAATCTCGAAACCTGCTCAAAAATTATAAGCATACTAAAGGATTAGAAGCAAGCATATAAAAGTTGGCTGATTTTTTATAAGGGTATATGGCATATATAGGATTTTATATTTTGAACGGAAACATACCCCCTCTCTTGGTATATTTGATTCGGGGTTGAAATTTTGGGGTGACATGTGGAAAGAACTGCTGTGGGCTTTCCCACGTTAAAGTCAGAAAAATAAAATGTAAACCTACCTGGATACACCCTTACTACCCACATCCCATAACATCAGGACTGTTGCCATGATCTACAATAATCCATATCATACAGCGCGATTTTAAGTCTATACAACCAAATTCAGTTACATTAAGACCATCAAGCCATACACAGGCTATAGATCATCACAAACGCAATTACAAGCCTGATTCAAGTCTAAAACCATACAGCCAGTCACATATAATCACAAGCAAAAAGACTATAAGCCGTTAAACTCATAGCCTTTATCATGTATTATTGATTATCTGTTTACCGTTCTATATTTTATGATTCTTTCAAGTTAGGGCATAAGCCTAAACCGCCATCAATGACAGGTACACGCCTAAAAGCGTTACGGTGTATGCAATCTTTATTGTTGCAATGTGTACAGTCGCATTTCTGATATTCTTCATAACTCATTTTCCAGCTTGTATTGTTTTCAAATTGTTCTCTTGTCATATCTTTTATACCTTTTCTTCCTTTATGTGTCAGGGTGTAGCTATTCAGCGGTTACACCCTATTCTTACTTGTAATTACGCTTATGCGTATGCTTGTTTAAGTCTCTTTGTTCCGTCTGTCTCTACCTCTGTACTGCCGTAGTAGTTGCGTATGTCTTCCATGCTTAACGCTTTGCGTCCTTTTTTCCTGAATGCGTCACTATGCCAATACCATGCCTGTTTCTTAGATGCATATTTGAAACCAAGTTCTTTTAATTCTTTTCTGTAGTTATATGAGTTAAACGCCCAGATCCAAGAGCCGCACACCTCAATATTTATACCTTCAAAAGTGATGATCTGCTGTAATACTTCCCTTAACTTTGCATCCTCTGAAAAGTCATATTTCATATTATTAAAGTCTGTTTTTGCGTTGTTCTCTTTGTTGTCCGCTGTCTTTTCGTGTCTATCCTTTAATAACTTGAAAAGTCTGTCATATTCAGCATTGATTTCCTGTGTTGCTTGTGTGCTTCCGTTTGCGTTGTCTGGGTGAAACTTCTTTAATAAATCTCTGTACTGTCTTCTTAGCTCTTCCAGTGTGTTTACGTCTTTAAAGTATTTTGTCATGTGCATAACCTCCTAAATAAAAAAGTGCAAAGCCCTTGATAATTCAATAGACTTTACACTTTTTGTTTGTTGCGGTTATGTGGTTGTAATTACTCTTTTATCTTGTCAAGTTCTGTAAGATTAATACCTGAAGCTGTCAAGATAACTTTTAATTCTATATATCGGTCTTTCATTTCAGCATATGCTTCAGAGTTTTTATCAGACAATCGCATGTAACGCTGTAATCTTGCAAATTCTTCAACATTCTTTTGCATCATTTCTTTTTCGGTCATTTCGAATACCTCCATATTATCACCGCCTTTTAATAAGTAACGATCATGTGCTACTGAAATAATTATAGCGGTTTTATAAAGAAGTGTAAAGTCTATTCAATTATCAAGGTGCTTTGTGTTGTGGGTTGGTTGATTTGATAAGATGATTATAATACGATATCGTGTTATGGTAAATCAGCAAAACTGAAAAAAATAACACGGTATCGTTATTAAAAATAGACAAAAAAATAGAGTATGTATATACTCTATCTCCTAATACATTATAATTCACGATCTAGTTTTTCATTGACGGCAGATACTATAAATCCATTTAAGGAATTACCTGTGTTTGTAATTTTTTCTTTTGTTCCCTTGGGGAAACGGACTAAAACTTTATCATAATTTTCCTTTTCCCATTTTGCTGTAGCTCTCATATGGGCTTCAGATGCTTTCTTTTTTTCTTCCATATAGTCTCCCTCATATATAGGATATAAATACAATAACACGATAGCATAATTTTCTTGTTATGTCAATAACACGATATCGTTTTATACATGGTAGACAAAGAATTAACCACGCTATCGTGTTATTTTGTGAACGTTTCCGGGATTGGAATAACACGCTATCGTGTTATAATAATCTTAACATCAAACAAAACAACCCAGCACACAAGCAACCGAGTAGCCCGAAAAGCACTCATAAACTTAAAGCAATATACCTGTGATCAAGCCAATAGAGCAGAGAAATAGTCAGGAAGATTCTTTAAGGGTTGCCAAGATCAAATCAGAAAAGGAGCGAAGAAGTATATGTGTATGACAGTAAAAGAAATGAATGAAACTATGGAAGCAATTCAGGAGTGGAAAAGAGTTAAGGAAGAAGCAGAGTCCAATATTACCGCATTAAACATGAAGGTAATAGAGTTTCTTGAAGAGACAGAGGGATGTCAGACCACCGATAAAAAAGGAAATCCAATTCTTAAATTTATCGGCAGTATGTGTAAAGCTACATACTCATGGGCTTCGAGAGAAACCGTTGATAAAGAAAAAGTAAAAGAAATCCTGTCAGATACGGAATATAAAAAAGTCACAAAAGTAAGCACTTATCCAGTTTTAAAAATTAGTTAGGTATAAAGTGGTCACGGCCACTATAAACAGGACTTTAGGCCGTTGAGCGTCAACCGTCAAGTATGGCGGTTGGGTAGTCAAAATAAGGAGGTATACATTTTATGAATAAAGATTTAGCATTACTCGACCGGATGGAAGAGATCAGACAGAAATCGTCAGAAAATCCAGCAAATTATCCAGTTGACTATACAATCCGTTTACTATCCGCGATGGTAGCGGCGCAGGCAGGATATAAAAGCCGCACAGACTGGACAGAGCAGTTAAAGAAGTATCCTGAAAGTAATTATGCTACAAGGTTAGCTGAAAACAGATTTCATGTGTAAGGAGGTAAACACAATGCAGGTACAGACAGTAGAATTTGCAGTCACGCGCAATAAAGGCAGGATCACCAGAGTAGGCAGGGCAAGTATTCCTCAGCCAAAGACTAATTTTAAGGGTGGTAGTGTTAAATGGTATGAGGGTAAGTCAAAGCAGAAGAATAAGTAATCTCACCAGACAGCGGGCGGATGGTTCTAACTATACAGAGTTCGATTCTCTGTACGTCCCTTTTCAATAGGCCATTGAAGTAAGTAACAGATATTTATACAAACAACCATGATAAAGAAAGGGGCTGAAAAAGTAATGGCAGGTAAAGATTTATCGGTATTACAGCCATATTGTGAAAATGATATGCAGTTATTGAAAAGAATATCGCGGTCAATTTTTATGCGATTCAATGAGCCGCTGACAAAAGCAGATCATGATGATTTCTATTCAATCGCCAACATGACGTTATGGCAGGCTTACAACGCATATGATCCGGATAATGGAGTCAGTTTTGACGGGTTTCTCCATACTTGCTTACAGAAAAAGTTAAAGACAGAGTTGACCAGCAGACACAGACAGAAAAGGATCCTGAATCAGTTTGCTGTTTCGTTGGATGCAGTCAACGATGATGAAGAAGAGTGTAATCTTCTGGACTTCATAGCATCGGATTTCGATACATTTGAGGAAGTGGCAAAGAGACAGGAAAACGACCAGTATCAGGATAAGATCCAGCAGTATATCACAAAGTTATCTGATCAGCAGGTAAATACATTGAATCTCCTGATCGATGGGTACGAGCCCTATGAGATACGGCAGATGTTGGATATTTCTGAAAAGGAATACACGGAGAACATGCAGTTTATGAGAAGCTATGAGAATGTGAAGATATTATTCTAGGAGGGAATCACTATGAAGATCAGAAAACAGACATTTGCTTTGAGCCAGTATTTAAAGTTAATGAAAAATGAAACGATCCGTACAGATCAAGACTGCCAGAGGTTATCGGGGCAGTGGAACCAGAACATGATGAATGAACTTATCTTCACGGTTCTGACGGACGGTTATATCCCGCCGGTCATTCTTGGAGAGGAGACCGCAAACGGGATCACAAAACAGTATATCATTGACGGCTTACAGAGGAGCAGCACCCTTTCCATGTTCCGCTATGCGAACACAAGGATCACAAAGAATCTGGATGAGTACGTGGTGACCTACCAGCGGAAAATTTTAGATGAAGATGGGAACCCAAAGAGGGATGAAAAAGGGGAGATCATCTGGGAATCAACAGAGTTTGACATCCGCAATAAGACATATGCCCAGCTTCCGGAAGAGTTAAAAGAAAGATTTGACGGATACCAGATAGAGGCCGCTATCCACCAGGACTGCGACATGACAGAACTTTCCAAACTGGTGCGGAAATATAACAACCATACGGCCATGAATGCGGCACAAAAAGCATTCACATATTCGGATACATTTGCAGGGGAGATCAGAAATATCACGAGGAACCGCTTTTTTCTGGATATGTACACATATAGCCGTAATGACCGGAAGAATGGAACCTTAGAACGGATAGTGGGGGATATGGTACTTTTGTGTAATTATCCCGACCAGTATAAAAAGGATACAAAGCAGGGCTTCAAGTGGCTGAATGAGAATGGGACTATAAGTGACTTTGAAAATATAAATAATTTGCTTACAAGATTGATGGTTTCTGTAGATGCAACGATAGAAGTTCGGAAATTATTTAACAGCAAACACGCTCATATCTTTGTAGCGGCATTCAAGACATTTACAGAATCAGGGAGGAATGATGCAGAGTTTGGAAGATTTCTTGAATGGTTTGTAAGTGGTGGAAGTGAAACAGAGATTGACGGGAAAGTATGGGATGTTTTGGGTGTAGACCGTTCAACGCGGGATGCAGCTGTTGTACATGGAAAGATCGGCCATCTGGTAGCATTGATGGGGCAGTATTTCAAGGAAGCCATTAAGGCAGCATAGTGGGAGATGGGGAGGAAACTCCCTTTTCCATTATCAACAAAGGAAGTGAGGGAGAAGGAATGTATACAGTATCAGATATTGTACAAGATATCAGTCGCGGCTGCGTTGCCCATAACATGCAGGAAGACAGGTTTTCATATCGGATCCTCTTTTTCGTAAATGGAGATGGCAGCAGTTCCAAACATTATATTGATACTCAATATGATGGAATACGGAAGGCATTGGAGAATATCATCAGGAATAATCTGACGTTAACGAACAGCGTTGTGATAGCGGCGGTGACCGTGTGGAAAGATGAGGAGATCATTTCTTTGCTGAGCAAGGCATACGGATTCAGTCTGGACAGATATTTTAGGCAGATCAATGGAGAATATTCAGGCAAGAATGGGATCGTTGGATATGGAAGATATGCGGCGAGATAGGAGGCGACAGTCATGTGTTTTGATTTTGAGATTATTGTATGTGCTGATGGAATGGAGATCATAGACAGACGGCAGAAAATTTTTTATCATCAGCTAACACCGCATCAGATAGTGAGATACATAGAGATGGAAATACAGCTTGCGATACTGGATGGATCGGAACGGGAAGTAAGGCTGGATCGTCAGAGGCTGCTTGAAATATAGCAGTCTTTATAATATTATGTGGTGGAGATTTTCTGCCAGTGCCGATTGATAAAGTAGAGTGATAAATGATATAATATTCAGTAAGTAGAATAGAATGATCAATATCGCGAGTAAGAAAAGATGTTGTCTGATGGCCAGGGGGTGTTATCATGTTAGCAGCAGTAAAGGGAATCGTACAGGGTAATACAGTTATCATCGAAGATGATGATATAAGGGAGTATGACGGAACGGAAGTTATTGTTACATTACTAAATTATCCACAAAAGAAAACAAGTAAAGCACCTGTTGATTGGGATAGTTTTGCCATTCCAAGTGAAAGAGGAAAAAATGTCGATGAATATATGAAGGAGATGCGTGAAGATGATCGGCTTTAAGAAGGTTTTTGTTGATACAGCACCGTTTATATATTTCATTGAAAAAGACAGCAACAATCCACAATACTATGAAAAGGTAAAGGCATTCTTTAAATATGGATATGATAGCGATAAGAGATTTGTGTCATCAGTTATCACAATGGAAGAATATTTTGTATTCCCATATAGAAACAAAGCATATTCACTTATTGATATGTTTAATAGACTGGTAGCGACAACTGATATGGAGATTGTGGAAATAAATCAGGAGATTGCGAAGAAAGCAGCGCAAATAAGAGCAGAATATAAAGGATTTAAAGCGATGGATGCCTTACAGCTTGCAACAGCGTGTTTGTTTGGATGTGATCTGTTCTTGACCAATGATAAACAGTTAAAGCAGTTTAAAGAAATTAAATGTATTACTGTTGAGGAACTGGATTGATTTTAAAATATCAGCAGACATTAGCAGAGTTATTTAAAAAATCAGAAGAATATAGTAGGATATCAATATAAGAAATATCATTCATTTTAGAGAGTGTAAAATAAAGTGTGTAAGTTACCGGTAACAAAACTTACGCACTTTATT
>OFGF01001304.1_pt1 | contig 16087 bp, 13 predicted proteins | sample 1521711 | NCBI WGS metagenome assembly OFGF01 (sample SAMEA3504092, study PRJEB24116) | mouse gut metagenome | biome: mouse gut; feature: mouse-associated habitat; material: faeces | place: Denmark | collected 2011 | reverse complement strand
GCGCCACGCTTCTCGCTTCCATAAGTCCCTGATCATACAGCTCGGAAACCACGGAGCTCATACCATGATAACGCAGTCCCCCCGAATGGCTGGCTGAGGGAATAAAGCTGCTGCCCAGGGTATACATTTTTGCAAGGGGGCAGACCATTCCCGTATCACAGAAGTCGTAAGCATACACCCCTCTGGTAAGGCTCGGGCAGGATGCCGGCTCCACCGCAATGATGCGGTAGTCCCTTTCACCCCGGAGCTTCTCCCCCATAAACGGCGCAATCAGGCCTCCCAGATTGGATCCTCCCCCGGCACAGCCGATAATGATGTCGGGCTTCACGCCGTATTTGTCCAGGGCAGCCTTTGTCTCCAGGCCGATAACCGACTGGTGCAGAAACACCTGGTTCAGCACACTGCCCAGAACATAACGATAGCCCTCACTGGACACAGCTTTTTCCACCGCCTCGGAGATGGCGCATCCAAGGCTTCCCGTAGTGCCCGGATACTCCGCATTGATTTTCCTGCCCACCCGGGTTTCCATGGAAGGCGAAGGTGTCACGGACGCGCCGTAGGTGCGCATCACTTCACGCCGGAAAGGCTTCTGTTCATAGGAACATTTTACCATATATACTTTACAGTCAAGGCCAAAGTAAGAACATGCCATGGAAAGAGCGGTGCCCCACTGACCGGCTCCGGTTTCCGTGGTCACACCCTTCAGCCCCTGTTTCTTTGCATAATAAGCCTGGGCAATCGCAGAATTTAGCTTGTGGCTTCCACTCGTATTGTTGCCCTCAAATTTATAATAAATCTTCGCGGGCGTTTTGAGTTGTTCTTCCAGGCAATACGCCCGTACCAGAGGAGAAGGGCGGTACATTTTATAAAACTTTAAAATTTCCTCTGGAATATCAATATAAGGAGTCGCATCGTCCACTTCCTGCTTTGCCAGCTCAGTACAAAACACGCCGGAAAGCTCTTCAACCGTCATAGGCTTTAATGTTCCTGGATTTAGTAGGGGGGCTGGTTTATGTTTCATATCAGCACGTACATTATACCATTGCTGTGGCAACTCATGCTCGTGTAGATAAATTTTATAGGGTATTTTTTGATTACTCAAGTTCTCCATCTCCTTTTTTCTTTTAACGCTATCATTTTCCATGGATTCTGTCAATGATTTTCCGTTTGAAATCCGTTTTATTGCCGGTTTAAAACTAAAACAAACACTAACACCATTGCAGAAGTTAAAACTACCACATCCAATGTCACATATCTCCTTCCATCCAAATAAAACTTGATGCTCCTCCAGCTGTACCCACAGTTACACTCTGTATCCTCCCTAATATCACCTTCATATGCCATTCCCCTGGCATCATCCTGCCTCCAGCCGAAACTGCCCTCGTCTGTCCCTATATTTGCACTTCTGAATAATAAAATACAACTAAAGCATAATAGTACTACCACAAAAAATTTGTTAATTTTTTTCTTCATAGTTATTTATCCTCCGTAAGACATTTGTATTATGCTATTCTATACTATTACTTCACTAAATCTTTGTCAAATATTTTATCGCTTAAAGCGAATTATATCAAACTATAATTAATGTTATTGCACATAGCATACCTGTTACAATAATCAGGGAAACAGCCATTTGGCAGCTTATAGAGTTACAGTTTGGCCCCTTATGCTTTATCCAGCTAAAAATTAGAACACTAAATTTAACTGTAACCTTGATGGAGGACCATGATGACAGATATTCTTGATAAATCCAAAATCGGGCAGCGCGTCCGGCAGCTGCGCCTGCTGCATGATTATACACAAGCTGAATTCGCCGAATTAATTGATATATCTATCAATTTTTTGTCCGAGATTGAAAACGGAAAAAAGGGAGTGTCACAAGACACATTAGCAAAAATCTGCAGGCAGTTTAATACGTCCGCAGATTATATCCTGTTTGGGGATAAACAGAGCCAGACTTCGCTCATTGATTTAGCAAATGCACTAAGCATTGATGAAATAGAAACAACCATCCATTACCTTAAATCTCTAATTGAAATGAAAAAAATACAAGTCTAAAAAGTATATTTGTGAACGAAAAAAAGGCTGTCGGTAAATGGAGGTATATCCAATAGCCATTTACGACAGCCCTTTATTACGCATTATTTATCTGTAGATCATTATTTTAAAGTAACCTTAGCGCCTTCTGCTTCAAGCCTTGTCTTAAGATCTTCTGCGCTGGCCTTATCAGCAGCTTCCTTCACTACCTTCGGAGCGCCGTCTACTAAGTCTTTTGCTTCTTTTAAGCCTAAGCCAGTCACTTCACGGACAACTTTAATTACTTTAACCTTGTTCGGGCCAACCTCTGTCAGCTCTACATCGAATTCAGTCTTTTCTTCTTCAGCTGCCGCTTCGCCGCCTGCTGCTGCAACTACTACGCCTGCTGCTGCAGATACGCCAAACTCTTCTTCACATGCTTTTACCAAATCATTTAATTCTAACACGCTCAACTCTTTGATCGCTTCAATAAATTCTGCTGTTGTCATTTTAGCCATTTTTATTTACCTCCATAAATAAATTTTGTTCTCTTCAAATAAAGTTCCCAAATTGCATTAAGCTTCTGCTGCTGGTTCTGCCGCCGCTTCGCTGCTGCCGTCTTTTTCGGCAATCTGCTTAAGCACACGGGCGAAGTTGGAAATCGGGGACTGTATGCTTCCAAGGAACTTGGAAAGCAGCTCTTCCCTTGACGGAACCGCCGCAATTGCTTTCATGCCATCTGCATCATAAAATGTACCCTCTACAACGCCAGCCTTAATCTCAAGCGCCGGGGCGTTCTTTGCAAATTTAGACAATACCCTTGCCGGGGCAGTTGCATCCGTAGTGGAAATTGCAATTGCGCTAGGCCCTTCAAGTACGGGCGCCAGGCTTTCAAATTCCGTATTCTTGAATGCAAAGTTCATCAGTGTATTCTTGTATACTTTATAAGTAACACCAGCTTCCCGAAGCTGTTTGCGCAGCTCCGTATCCTCTGCAACGGTAAGGCCGCGGTAATCTACGATTACAACGCTCTGTGCGTCCTTAACGTGTTCGGAAATCTCCTGTACGATCGGTTGTTTCAGTTCTACTTTTGCCACGAACGTGCACCTCCTTTTATTATTAATCTGGCATATGCCACCGTTCTGTAGGAAATAGACTAAGTCTTATTAATAAAAATCTCCCTGTCCAAAGACAGGGAGGTAGTAGCCATCTGTTCATCTCCTCGGCAGGCTCTTTGCGATTACGCCATGTGGCACCTGCTGTCTTCGGCAATATGCTTACTTACTATAGCATGATTTATAAGGATTGTCAATCAGCAAATTACTGCGCTGCAGAGGTAGCTTTCAGGACATTTACCTTGATTCCGGGGCCCATCGTCGGTGAAACGGTGATGCTCTTAATATACTGCCCCTTTAAGCTGCTTGGGCGCGCTTTGTTGACTGCATCCATAAGAGTCTGGAAGTTGTCCGCTAATTGTTCATCTGTGAAGGAAGCTTTTCCAATTGGCACATGGATAATATTGCTCTTGTCTAACCTATATTCAATCTTACCAGCTTTGATATCGGCAATCGCTTTCGTAACGTCCATCGTAACCGTACCAGCCTTCGGGTTCGGCATCAGGCCTTTTGGCCCGAGCACACGGCCAAGGCGTCCGACAACGCCCATCATGTCTGGCGTAGCAACTACGACGTCAAAATCGAGCCAGCCTTCATTCTGGATCTTCGGGATCAGCTCGTCTCCGCCGACAAAATCTGCCCCTGCGGCCTGCGCCTCGTCTACCTTCGTCCCTTTTGCAAACACCAGTACGCGTACGGCTTTTCCTGTCCCGTGCGGCAGTACGACTGCACCGCGCACCTGCTGTTCTGCATGGCGGCCGTCACATCCGGTCCGGATATGAACCTCGATTGTCTCGTCAAATTTGGCAATTGCTGTCTTTTTGGCCAGGGCAACCGCTTCAGCTTTGTCATAAGTAGCTGTCCTGTCTACTGCTTTCGCAGCCTCTAGATATTTCTTTCCTCTTTTTTTCATGATTCAAACCTCCTGTGGTAGTATCGGGGAAGTACGTTCCCTCCCACTGTCCGGGCATCCGGCAGCCGCTGTCATCCGCCGGCCATGCCTTTTTTCGATTTTTATTCTTCTACTGTAACACCCATGGATCTTGCCGTACCGGCAATCATACTCATAGCTGCTTCCAAAGAAGCCGCATTTAAATCCGGCATCTTTAATTCTGCAATCTCCTGCACTTTTGCTTTGGAAATCGTTGCAACCTTAGTCTTATTTGGGACTGCCGAACCAGACTTAATGTTGCAGGCCTTTTTGATTAATACAGGTGCAGGCGGGGTCTTTGTGATAAAGCTAAAGCTCCTGTCTGCATAAACCGTAATAACAACCGGGATGACCATATCACCCTGATCTGCGGTCCTTGCATTGAACTGCTTGGTAAACTCAACAATATTTACGCCGTGCTGGCCAAGCGCCGGGCCAACAGGTGGGGCAGGCGTTGCCTTTCCAGCAGGAATCTGTAACTTAATATATCCTTGTACTTTCTTTGCCATTTGGAATTAACCTCCTTAATTCATCTTCTTGACTTCTGCGAAACTAATTTCTACCGGCGTTTCGCGGCCGAATAATTCAACATTGATGGTGACAATCTGCTTACCGTGGTTCATCGTCTGGATGACGCCAATGGTATCCTTCCAGACGCCTCCTGTCACGACAATGGTATCCCCTTCTTCAAAATCCACCACAACGTCTTCTCTCCCTACTCCTAACGGCATCATTTCTTCTTCCGTCAGCGGCACAGGCTTGGAGCCCGGCCCGACGAACCCTGTAACGCCTCTGGTGTTTCTGACAACATACCAGGTATCATCATTCATAACCATATTGATGAGTACATATCCTGGGAACAGTTTCTTGGAAACCTGCTTTTTGGCGCCATTTTTCATCTCAAATACGTCCTGCATCGGGACCCTTACTTCTAAAATCTGATCTTCCAAATGCCTGTTTTCAATCGTTTTGTCAATGTTCGCCTTTACTTTATTCTCATATCCGGAATAAGTATGAACAACATACCAGTGTGCTTCTGCCATAAAACGCCTCCATTATAAACTAACCAGGAAATCAATGCCGTACTGGATAAAGGTATCCAGAATTGTGATAATGAGCCCAACTACGACTGAAACAGCGATGACAGCCGCGGTCTGTTTGGCAAGCGCGTCTTTTGCGGGCCAGGCAATTTTGCCAAACTCCGTCTTTACGCCTTCAAACCAGCTCGTCTTAGGAGCTTTTTCTTCTTTTGTTTTTACATCTGTGTTTGTGTTATCTGCCATAATTTAACACCTCCGCCCTTTCCGGATTATTTGGTTTCTTTGTGTAAAGTATGCTTTCTGCAGAACTTGCAATACTTTCTGGTCTCCATTCTGTCCGGATGAGCTTTTTTGTCCTTCTTTGTGTTGTAATTACGCTGTTTGCATTCTGTGCATGCCAATGTAATTCTCGTGCGCACAACTTCCACCTCCATAAATTCATTGTGTTTTCTATGCCAAAATCTGCCCTTTTATTTTTAAGATAAATTTAGGCATAAAAAAAAGACCTACTTCCAAGCTGTTTTATGATAACACACTGCGGCAATATCGTCAATTGTTTTTTTATGGAACCCAAAAAGGGCGGGCAAACGTCCCTCCCGCTGGCCGAAAGGGACGTTATCTTCACACCACTATACACTTTAATAAGAAAATTTAAACACTGCCACACCGTACCCAGGCAGTGGGTAGGCAAACGAATAGGGCTTCCCGTCACATTCTTGTTTCTTTGGCCGATAGCTGACCGGGCGTTCCTGCCCTGTTCCGCCGAACCTCTTGTCATCGCTGTTAAAAATTAGCCGGTATACCTTCCGTTGCGGTACGCCAACCCGGTAATCCTCCCTCGCCACCGGGGTAAAATTGCAGACAAACAGCAGGCAGTTTTTCCCGTCTTTGCTCTTACGGATAAAACTAAAAATGCTGCGCTCAGCATCGTTAGCGTTGATCCATTCAAACCCTTCCCAACTGTGATCCAATTCATGCATGGCCGGATATTTTTTGTACATATGTAAAAGCTCTTTGACATATTCCTGAACCTGCTTATGGCTGGGGTTGTCCAGTAAATACCATTCCAGCTCTACCTTTTCACTCCACTCATGATCCTGGGCAAATTCCTGGCCCATAAACAAAAGTTTTTTTCCAGGATGCCCCATCATAAAAGCGTAGGCTACTTTTAAGTTGGAAAATTTATCTTCGCCTAACCCTGGCATTTTATTTAACATAGAGCATTTTAGATGTACTACTTCATCGTGTGACAATACCAGGATATATTTTTCACTGGCATTATATGACATTGCAAATGTCATGCGGTTGTGGTTGTCTTTCCGAAAATACGGATCCAGCTTCATGTAATCCAAAAAGTCATGCATCCAGCCCATATTCCACTTCAAAGAGAAGTTTAGGCCACCCTCCTGAGCCGGGCCAGTAACCATTGGCCATGCGGTGGATTCCTCCGCAATCATAACCGCTCCCTTGTTGCGCCCGGTAATCAGGGTATTGATGTGGCGGAAAAACTCAATAGCTTCTAAGTTTTTGTTCTCGCCATATTTATTGGCCACCCACTGGCCATCCTGCTTGCCGTAATCAAGATATAACATAGAAGCTACCGCATCTACCCGAAGTCCGTCGACATGGTAATGCTCTATCCACATTAAGGCGCTGCCAATTAAAAAGTTCTTGACCTGGTTATTGCCGTAGTCAAAAATCTTAGTACCCCAGTCCGGATGCTCCCCCATCCTCGGATCGGCATATTCGTACAAAGCCTGTCCGTCAAATTCTGCCAGCCCGTGTGCATCCCTTGGGAAATGCGCAGGCACCCAGTCTAAGATAACGCCAATATTGTGTTTATGTAAGTAATTGACCAGCCACGCAAAATCCTCCGGCGTACCATAACGGGATGTCGGCGCATAATACCCCGTTACCTGGTATCCCCAGGAGCCATCAAACGGATACTCGGAAATCCCCATCAGCTCCACATGCGTATAGCCCATTTCTTTGACATACTCAGTCAGTGACTTTGCCAGCTCGCGGTAGGTGTAAAACCCGGTGTCCTCTTCGTAGCCGGGATGGCGCATCCAGGATCCGGGGTGTACTTCGTAAATACTCATGGGCTGCTCGTCCATAGTTTCACACTCCCGGCGTTTTTTCATCCATGCTTCGTCAGTCCATTTAAAATTGTCAATGTCTACGATTCGGGATGCCGTACCTGGGCGCATTTCCGCAAAGTTCGCATACGGATCGGATTTATAAAGCTTTCTGCCGTCCGGCGTTTCGATCAGGTATTTATATAGGCTGCCTGTCCCAAGGCCAGGGACAAACAACTCGTAGATCCCCGCTGATTCCGGCTCTAACCGTTTTAGCTCGTGTGACGTTTCATCCCAATCGTTGAATTCACCGATAACAAATACCTTCTGCGCATGCGGCGCGTAAACAGCAAAGCAGATACCTTTCTTCTTCCTGCGGGTCTGCGGATGCGCCCCCAGCTTTTTGTAAATATCATAATGTGTGGCCTGCCCAAACAAATACATATCCAGTTCTGAAAAATTTCCCATAATTGTACCCCTCCGGTTTTTATTTATTCTTCAAAGTCTTTTTCCCTGAGCATGATATAGTCATCCTCATTATATCTTCTGGAAGTTAAAATTGATAACGCTTTTTTCCAGGATTTCTTTTCCGCTTTTTGAATCGCTTGATCTACAATATCTTTTATCTCTATTAGCGTAGTCGGCGTATCGAGCTTCTGGATATTGCTGATACGGTTGTAAAGCGCCAGCACGCCCATATTGTCTATTTCATAATCACGTTCATGCGCATATGTTTTGCCAAATTCCACAAGCTCGTCGCTCGTAAATACCGGGATGATAATTCTATGTGTAAACTTCCTTGCAAATGCCTCGTCCTTTTTTAAGGCATCCTCTAACCCCAGCCTCGTATCCTCAAGGATAACTAAAATCCCCGTATCATCGTTTTCCAGGAGCAGTGAAAGCTTGATCGCCGTTTCGCGTGTCATTTCCCCGGCCTGTTCAATAACCAGGCAGCCCCCCCTCACCTGTTCCAAAAGCTTCGTAAGATCTTTTTGGTTTAGTTTTTCAGCATCAATTTTGCCAAGTGTGATATCTTTCCGCTGCGATATTTTTTTTAATGCCTTCACCAGCCTTGTTGCCAGGATAGTTTTACCACAGCCACGCCCCCCCTGGATCAGGATATTGCCTCCTGGCAAGGCCCCTTCACCGGAAAATTTGGCAAGCGCACCTGTCAATGCCTCGCAGATCTGTGTTTCCATACCTGCCACCGGGACGAAATAGGAAAAAATAGCTTTCAGCCCCTCATCCAGCCCGGTTATTTTCGGGACGGGCTGTGCTTCCTGCCTTACTATGCCCGGTTCATCCTCCTCGTCTTCTATTGGGGCCGACTGTAAGCGCATTGCCAATGCCTGTTCAATCTGGCGGGATTTGATTTCTTTCGTATCCTGCTTGGCCAGCATTTCGGCCACCAGGCTTTCCGGCGGCGTTTCCTGTTCACCTTCTGTAAGCGTTTCTACCGGAACACCATAAAACTCTGCTTCTGCCATCCGCATTTCTTCAGATGCAATTGGCTCTTCCTCGCTACTGTCAAACATCTGCATGTTCTCCACAGCAGGGGGCTTTGGCGCTGCTTCATATTCTTCGTACCCCTCTGAATCTATTATATCTGGCGGTTCTATTCCAATCCCCCTTGATGCTGGCCCTTCCATTCCAAAACTAACTCCATTGGATTCTGGCGGTTCCAGTCCTGTACCAGTACTATGCGGTTCCGACGGTTCTGCCCCCGCATCAGCACTATACGGTTCTAATGGCTCTACTTCAAGTTCAACACCATAAGATTCTGGTGGTTCCACCCCAATTCCATTCAATTGCGGCTGTCTCATTCCAAATCCAATTCCATTGGTTTCAGGCAGTTTCATCCTGGTGTCGATTCCATTCAATTCTGGTAGCTCCACATCAATACCGGCACCATGCGATTCCAGCGGCTCCATTCCAGTTCCAATTCGATTCGATTCCAGACGCTCTATCCCCGTAATAATTCCATTCGATTCCGGCGGATCCGACGATTCCACTTCAAAACCAATTCCATTCGATTTTGGCCTTTCTATCCCTGTATCAATTCCATTCGATTCCGGCGTCGTTATTCCCAAACCAATACCATTGGACTCTGGTAGTTCAGCCCCAATTCCATTCGGTTGCGGCAGTTCCAGTCCAACACCCATTCCATTCGGTTGCGGTAGTTCCAGCCCAATACCAATTCCACTTGATCCCGGCGGTTCCCCGCCGGAGGATACCCAGGGGGGTTCTGCCTGCCCTTCATAACCCTGTTGGAAATCTGCCGATTCCCTTTCCGGCTGCTGCCCATATGCATCCAGCTGATCCAAATTCAGGCCTGGAACGCCCTCTGCTTCCATTCCAGGCAAATCTGCAAAACTGCCTGGAGCATCCCCGCGGGATGTAGCTTCATAGCCAACGTCATCATATCGTATCCTCCGCGGTATGTAAGGGCGTTCGCCCAGCTGTTCCCGGAATTTAGGCTTTGCCCGTTTTATCTTCCGTAATAAGTCTGGTTCTGCAAGGGCCTCCTCCTTTGGCACTCCAAACGGCTGCCCCCGCATCCGGACATCTGTATGCATCCTGCCACGCCGTTCCGCTGCCTGATCCCCGGATAGGTATTCCTGCTGCATAAGCTGCGCCTGGGTAGCCCCTCCGTCCATCTTAGGGATTACATCTGCAAGCAAATCCATAATATCTTCTGTTTTTTGTATTGCCTGGGCCTTCGTATACTCCAGCTCTTTCTGCTCCGCACTTTGCAGCACAGCTTCAATTGCCTGGCTTGTCCTCTCCCATCCATCTGCCTGATACCCCTTTGCATACTCCCCTTTTGGTTCCTTTTGAGGTTCGCCGTAATTGCCCTCCAGCGCCTCCCTCATATTCGTACGCAAAAAATCATCCATCTCCTGGCCTGGCTCAGACTGTATATCCGGCACCTGCTCCTCCACCTGTTTTTGCAGATAGGGGAATTTCTGTACCATTTTATCAATGGAGTCCATGCTCTTTTCTACGGTTTCTTTTTCCCCGGCATTTAAAATCTGGCCTAAATTCTTTTTAATCTCCTCCTGCAGCTTAGCCGTATCAAACTTACCCACATGCTCTTTTACCTCAGGGATACGCACAACCTCTTCTTGCGGATATACTTCCTTTACGCCGTCCCTGCGCTGCTTGCATGCCCTGTATTTATCCTCCTGTGTCTTTGTCAACGGTTTATGCAGCATCTTAAGCTCCAGTGCACGTTCCACATAAATCCCATCGCCAAACCACAAAATAAGCTCGTCACAGGCATCAATACACTTCTCATACTCCCCTGCTTTATGGTACAGGTACGCCAGCTCAAACGCCCACTCTTCTGTATATTCAGACTCCTTTAATTCTTCGAGGATCGCAATGCGGGTCTGTAAATCCGCCCCCTTCGCCTTACTGATTTTATAACGCAGCACATACTTTAAATTATCATGAGGGGCGATCTTTACAAACTCTTCACAATAGTCCTTTGCTTCTTCAAAGCTTCTTGTCTTAATCGCAATCTCGGCTAACCGGTAAATAATCATCCTCCCGATTGGAGAACGGTCATATGCCATCTGCAGAATATCCTTTGCATCCTCATAACGCTTAAGCTTGGAATAAATATCCCCTGCTTTAATCAGCAGGTTAATATTGCGCACCTTACGCCACTGGATCGTATCTGCAATCTCTGCTGCCGATTCGTAATCCCCTTCATCCGTTAGCACTTTCATCTGCTCAAATTTTAATTTATACTCATATTTATCTATCAATGTATCTCACCTCAACAAAGAAGGCTACTTCTCTTCCTCATATCTAACCATCCCCGTATCCACATCCACACCCTGCATCTGTATATACTCTTTTGTCCCCTCCGGAAGCCTTCTGCGTCGAAGTATATAGCCTACAATCTCACGTATCAGATAATAAATCAGCGCAAACGTTGGTACGCCAAGCAGCATGCCCATAAACCCAAACAGCCCTCCTCCGACCAAAATTGCAAACACAACCCAAAAAGAGGACAGCCCTGTGGAATCACCAAGTATTTTAGGACCAATAATATTTCCGTCCACCTGTTGCAAGACAAACACAAATATTAGAAAATACAGCCCCTTAATGGGCTCCGCCAAAGCAATCAGTATTACGCCTGGCACAGCGCCGATAAACGGCACCACATTGGTGACGCCCACAATTACCGCCACAAGCAGGCTGTACGGCATGCGCAAAGCCACCAGCCCAATATAAGCAATCACGCCGATAATCGCAGAATCTAAAATTTTACCGCTGATAAACCCGCCAAACATCCTATGGCTCACCCGCAATGTCTGGATGACATGGTTTCCAAATCTGGGGGGCAGTGCAGCATATATAATCTTTTTGCCCTGGCCAATAAACGTTTCCTTACTGGTTAAAAGATAAACCGCAATAACAAGCCCGATTACAAAATTAAACAACGCTTTTACAATACTTATAACCCCAGTGGTAATGGAAGCAATATAAGAATTGACCTGGGGCAGCACATCCGCCTGCAGCCACTTTTCCAGGTAATTGGTCGCCGTGACAAGTCCGCTGCCAAGCATTTCCGCCAGCTTGCTGTCACCAGATAATGTTTTTTTACTCCAATCCACAAAGGAATTGATTTCGGAGGGCAGGTTTGTCGCCATGCCCTGCAGGCTTGTAATCAATTCCGGAATTACCATATCTAAAAGCAGGAAGATAACCAGCAGGAAAATGGCAAGCGCCCCTCCCGTCGCAATCGTACGGGACATTTTCTTTACCTTTTTTTCGCTTTTGACCCGCGCTCCCAAAAACTTTAACAGGTATTTTTCCAGAAACATCATAACCGGGTTTAGCAGATACGCCGTAATGCAGCCCATTATAATCGGCTGAAGTACTGATACCAGCTTCTGCCAGTATGTTGTAAGCCCTTGGTAGCGGTAAATAAAGAAGAAAAAAAGCACACTGCAGCATACCGTCACAAACGCAATAACTGCAATTGCGATATATTTATGCAAATCCCATTCCGGCCCTTTTTTCTTTTTTTTGAAGCCCTGCATCTCCTCCATGGCGAAACACCTACTTTCTGTTGTAATTAATCAGGCATCCTTTCAAAATAATATCTCTCTCGTCGTCTGTCAGCTCCCCCATGGTTAGTGTAAATTCTTTGCATCCCCCGTCTTTTATCACATATGCTTTGATTTCGTCCGCCGCGCTTTCCACTTCCTTTCGGATATCCGGCAGGAAAATATAGTCCCCATTTGCAAACGGCAGCCCGCCAGGCCCAATTAACAGCGGCAGCATACCCCAGTTAATCAGGTTCGAGCGGTAACGCTTGGTCGCGTACTCGTTTGCAATGTTAGCCCAGCCGCCAAGAACCTTCTGGCAGGAAGCCGCTTGTTCCCTGGCCGATCCATCCCCTGGCTTGACAGCAAAAATTGTACTTCCAATCCCAATCGTCTGCCTGCTTATATCACCAAATTCCGCTTTTAAATAATCCATGACAGGCTTTAATTCCGGCACTGCTTCACACGGGCACGAATCAGCTTCAATTGCTTTCTGCGCCTTTTGTATTTCTTTCGCCCTGTCCACATATGCCGGATCTTTCCGGGAAAGTGTAAATTCCGCAAGGCCAAGCGGGTTGGAACGGTAGGAAGACGTTTCGCCGGATGGAATCAGCTCGTCGGTCGTTGTAACCGGATCGTGGATTTCAGCGGCTACCTTTAAAATCATATGCTTGGGCAGCGGGCTCATTTTAGGCCAGTCCTTAATATTTGGCCCAAACTGGATTTCCACGGACGGGTCTGCCACGCCCTTGCTGTCAAAAATGCGGTTTTCGTATATTTTACTGTCAAAGAAGTATTTTTTCTTTGTAAAATCCACGTCCATATCGGTTGCCGCCGTCAGATAACCCTTATTGGCAGCAGTTGCCGCAATCGAGCGTGCGTCCATAAGCGCTACCGATGCAACCTGTCCGTTTTGAACCTTAGAGCCTTCCCGGTTCGGGAAGTTCCTGGTCGAATGGCGGATCGAAAACGCGTTGTTCGCCGGCGTATCCCCTGCGCCAAAGCACGGGCCGCAGAATGCTGTTTTTAAGATTGCGCCTGTCTGCATAAGGGCAGCAGCCGCGCCGTTTTTCACAAGCTCCATATAAATGGGCATACTCGCCGGGTAAACGCTTAACGTAAAGCCGTCCTGCCCGATGGAAGCGCCGTTTAAGATATCCGCTGCATCGCAGATATTTTCAAAACCTCCTCCAGCACAGCCTGCAATAATCCCCTGATCCACATAAAGCCTGCCATCCCTTACTTTACTCTTTAAATCCAAATCCACTGCGCCGTCAAAGCTGACCTGCGCGCGCTTTTCACAGTCGTCCAAAATATCCATTAAATTCGCGTTTAAGTCGTCAATTGTGTAAGTATTGCTCGGATGGAACGGCATTGCAATCATGGGGCGGATTTTAGCCAGATCGATCTCAATCATGCCGTCATAATATGCTGTGCTGCCTGGATTTAACTCCTTATAAGCGCCTGCCCTGCCATGGATTTCATAAAACTCCTGTACAGCTTCATCTGTCCGCCAGATGGAAGAAAGACAGGTCGTCTCAGTAGTCATAACATCTACGCCAATCCGGTAATCTACGCTTAAATTGGATACGCCAGGACCTACAAATTCCATAATCTTATTCTTCACATAGCCATTTGCAAAGACCTCACCAATAATGGCAAGGGCAATATCCTGCGGCCCTACGCCCTTTACGGGCTCCCCTTTTAAATATACGCCGACAATGCCTGGCATATTAATGTCATACGTCTGGCTTAACAGCTGTTTTACAAGCTCTGGGCCGCCTTCGCCCATCGCCATCGTACCAAGCGCCCCATAGCGCGTATGGGAATCCGATCCCAGAATCATAGCGCCGCCTTCAGCCAGCATTTCCCTGGCATACTGGTGGATAACTGCCTGGTGCGGAGGTACATAGACCCCGCCGTACTTTTTAGCGCAGGTCAAGCCATACATATGGTCGTCTTCGTTGATAGTGCCGCCAACCGCACACAGGCTGTTGTGGCAATTGGTCAGTACATACGGGATCGGGAATTTCTCCAGGCCGCTTGCACGCGCCGTCTGGATAATCCCGACAAACGTAATGTCGTGGGAAGTCAGTTTATCAAATTTCACCTGCAGCTTTTCCATGCTGCCGGAGATATTGTGCTCTTTTAAAATTCCATACGCAATCGTATGACGGGCTGCTTCTTCCTTTGCCATACCGACTTTGGATGCATTCTCCTTTGTATCTTCAATCAACTCTGTTCCGTTTACGAGGTAAACCCCGTTTTTATAAAGTTTCATCTGGTATTCTCCTTATTCTAGTCTTTCTGTTGCACAAAGCGGCGCCGCGCCGCCTGCGTATGAGCCTGTTTAAAATTATAAAGGCAGTACCGCTAAAAATCAAGGGTTTATCAGCGGAAACGTAATGGATACGGTAAATAAATCACCATCCAGTACAATTTCAAACGTCCCCCCCATCAAATTGGTCAGGTTTCTGGCAATTGAAAGCCCAAGGCCGCTGCCTTCCGTTGTCCCCCTTGATTCATCCCCGCGCACAAAACGTTCACTCAAATCCTGCGCCGTCTGATGTATTTCATGTGCCGAAATGTCCTTAATAGAAAATTCCGCCATCCCTTCTGTTTTTTTGAGCTCCACATAAATTTTGTCAACCTCATCTCCCATGGTATGGTATTTCTCCAAAATTTTCTCAAGCTGTTTTCGCATATTTCCAAAAAGTTTCCCAAACAGCGAAGGATTTTCCTTAATCTCATCGATATCAAATTTATCCATAATTCTAGCAAGCGCATTGAGCAGCTCGCTGGAATCATCAAGCTGTGACATGTTCATATTATTCAAAACCACATCAGATGCTTTTGAAATCTCCTCAGCCACTTCTGAACCAAAGGATACAATTGTCTCAAGATTGTTGATTTCAATAGTGCTTACAATATCGTCAACCTCCTGAGAACCCACCAATGCCGCATTCATCTGCTGTCTGTCTTCTACAATATCATACTTTTCGACAACCTCGATTTCATTTTTGGTATTCGCAGTATTGGTCATCACTGTCGACTGCACTGCTGTTTTGCTAAAATCAAGTCCCATAATTTACCTCTTTTCTGCGCTGCTTACTTTGTAAAATAAGTTTGTGGCAAGCAGCGCGCAGACACAAACCCGCGATTGAAACTTTTGAATTTCAATCTTTCCCCCTCCTAAAAATTCTGTCACACCATGAAGGCCGTGTATTGGACGAAACAAGCGCCATATTGGGAACCTGCAAATCATATACATAATCGCCTATCTGATGTTCTTCCATTAGCTTTCTATTAAAATACCGCTCAATATTCTGATAGCCAGTCGGTACAAAAAACAAGATGTCAAATCCTACAAGATTCAAAAATGCTGTCAATATAGAATCTTCCAGAGAAATCATCTTTTCGCCAGTATTAAAATAAATTAATTTTGGATTCTTTTTGGTAAAATCAAATTTTTGTATCAGTCTGACAATTTCCTTGGGCATATTTAATATCGATGCAATCACAGTATACTCTGTGCCATTCTCAAACGTTCCCCTGATTAGCTTTCTATCTATCAAAAGCTGTAATTTATCAAGAATATGTTCCTGTATTTCCTCTCTTAGAAAGCTATATGGATACTCTGGGTACTCCCGAATCTTTTTTCTCTGCAAGCGCCCGTTTTTGAAAAAAGCAGCCGAGGCAGACTTCATTGGATTGGGTACTGTGGAATCAATATATGGGACATTTTTTACCACAACAGTATCTTCGGTAATCAGTTCTTTGACATACCCCCAATACTTCGGAACCATTCGGTCTTTCACACCGCAAATCTTGGCAAAAATAACCG
>OFGF01001278.1_pt1 | contig 16325 bp, 12 predicted proteins | sample 1521711 | NCBI WGS metagenome assembly OFGF01 (sample SAMEA3504092, study PRJEB24116) | mouse gut metagenome | biome: mouse gut; feature: mouse-associated habitat; material: faeces | place: Denmark | collected 2011 | reverse complement strand
GTTTCTGCATATCGCCGGTGGTGTGGGTGTAGGTGTCCAGCGTGAATGCTGCTCTAGTATGGCCCAGGATGCCGGACAAGGTTTTCACGTCCACGCCCGACGCCAGAGCGTGAGTGGCGAAGGTGTGCCGCAAGTCTGCTAATGTCAAGCCAGAACTAATAAATTTTTGAAATTTTTTAGATGACCTATTCAGTGGTTTTCGTTCTCTGCTCTGCCACAGCCGAGACAGGCAGCTCGTTAAGGAATTTCAACGAAACCTCCAAGCGGCCATCCGGCCACACTGTAACACGGTCAAGCAGATCAGCTATCGCATCATCCGGTAACACTTCCATATCAGCATAGAGCCGGTATCGTTCCATATAGATAGAGCAGTCACGGGTTCGCTCAAAGAGTTCTGCTTGGATTTCAGCCTCGGCCCTATGTGCATCGTCACGCTGTTCCACAAGGCGGGCCTTTTGCGCCGTGTACGCATCACAGGAGAACAAGTTATCTATTACTGCATCTTCGTACAATTTTTCAATCCTCTGAGTAAGTTCCCTTTGCAGAGCTTCCAGTTTTTTAACTTTCTTACGCAGGAGCGACACGGCTGCCTCCTGCGATTTCTTCTGCTGCTCCATCATGTGCTGTGTGTCCACCACACAGCGGGCTTGCTGGTGAATCGCCTCCGTGACAACATCCAAAATCTCCGATTCAAAAACCTTCTCTGGATAGCACACCATTCCCGGTACTGTCCGAGGCGTTTGACAGCAGTAGTACCGGTTCTTACTTCCGCGCCGGACAATGGCGTACCCGCAGACACCGCAATACACTTTCTTGCTCAAAGGGTTTTTCCACTTGTTATGCGTGGACAACTGCCGCTGTTCCCCTCCGAGCCGCTCCTGCGCCCGGGCAAACAACTCCTTTGTCACCAGCGGCTCATGGCAGTCGGCAACAATGATCCAGTCCTCCAGTTTGGCCGTCAACTGCTGATGAACGCCTATGCGGGGCCGAACACGTTTCCCATATACCATGCTGCCGATATACTGCCGATCCCGGATAATCCAGTCGATGGTTGCCCTGCGCCAGTAATTCGGCTGCCAGTTTGCGTGACCGCTGGGAGTGCCGACCTTGATTTGCGATGGCGTAGGGATTTCTTCGGCATTGAGAATTGCCGCTACCTTTTCCGTAGAAGTCCCATTCGCTACCAAAGTAAAAATGCGCTGCACGATTGGTGCGGCCTGGGGATTTGGAATAAGCCTGTGCTTATCGCCAGGGGCTTTCAGATAGCCGTAAGGGGCAACAGGATTGATGTTGACGCCTCGTTGGGCAAGGCGCAGTTTTGCGCTCTTGACCTTCTTGGAAATATCCCGGCTATATAGATCATAAATCAGCGCACGGAACGCCCTGTCCAGGCTGTCTATATCCCCTTTGCGGTTACTGTCAAAATTGTCATTGACCGAGATAAAACGTACTCCCTTAAACGGAAACACGCGGGTGATATAGTTTCCTACCGTGATGTAGTCCCTGCCGAAGCGGGAAATATCTTTCACCAGAATACATTGGACTTCCCCGCACAGCGCCGCTTTCAACAACGCCTGCACACCAGGGCGGTCAAAATTCTTCCCACTGTAACCATCATCAGAAAATTCTAACACCTTTGTGCCGTACAAGTCTGGGTCATTCCGAATGAAGTCCAGCAACAAATGCCTCTGGTTGACGATGCTGGCGGATTCCTGGTCTGTGCCGTCCTCCAAAGACAGCCGGACATAGATTGCGATGGTCACAGGCTCGTCCCCCCTTCCCGCAGAAAGCGGAGCAGGGCTTCAACTTCGTCCTGATAGACCAATTTTATATCCAGACGGTTCCCATCATGGACTTCGATTCTGGAAACCAGCAGATGAATCAATTCTTCTGTCAAGCCCTCTGTATTACGCAAGGTCTGGCAGACTGCGAACATGGGATTGGACGGGCCATACCGTTCCAACTGCTGAAGCTGGGCGCCCAAATCCGCCAGCCGCAGCGTGGCATCATCAAACCGCTCCTGATAGTGACCCTTCATGGACAGATATTCCTCACGGGTCAGCATACCGTCCACCAAGTTTTGATATAAGCCATCCAGAAGGGTTTGACTGCGGGATTGTTCCTGCTTAACCTGGGCGATCTGGCGGTCAAGAGTGCGCCGCTTTTCTCTGGATGCGGACGCATATTCCTTCGATACACGCTTTTCCAACGCCGCAATCGTGTCCATGTGCCGGTGTACGGCGCTGGACACAACAGCCAGCAGTTCCGATTCCATCAGGTTCTTAGGCGAACAGGCACCCGGCAGCTTTTGAGAGGTCACACACTGATAACTGTAATAGTAAACCCTGCCCTCCGTTTTTCTGGAATAAAGATGGCGGCGGTTCATCGCCTTTCCGCAGTCGGCGCAGTAGATCAGCTTCTTGAACAGGTTGGGGGATTTCAGATCATCCGCCGCCCCCTTCCCCGGCATGGCCTCGAAGTTGGCCTTGCTCTGCTTGGCTAATTCCTGCACCGCCGCAAAGGTGGCTTCGTCAATGATAGGAGCGTGGGTATTCCGGGCAACACGCCATTCGTCAGCGGGGGCGTACCGTTCTTCCCGCTTGCGCTTGTAGGACACCTGAGTGCGCTTGCCTTGAATCAAGTGCCCTAAATAAACCTCGCTGTGAAGAATTGTTTTCATGTTCCAGGCCGTCCACAGCGCGTCCCGGTAGGTTTCCCGATCTGAAAGTCCCTTCTGATAGAGATATGCGCCAGGGGCCGGTATGCCCCGTTTGTTGAGCAGGCGGGCAATTCCCGTGTACCCCATCCCCTGCATCCGCAGGGCAAATATCTCCATGACCACCGGGGCCGTTTCCGGGTTTATTTCCAGTCTGCCATGATCCGCAGGGCACTTGGAATAGCCGTATGGAGCAAACGGGCCTCTAAAGTCACCATGCAGCTCCTTCGTCTTGATGGCGCTGGATATTTTTCGGGATATATCCCGGCTGTAACTCTCGTTCAGAATGTTGGTCAGGGGAACAATGTAACCGTCATGGATGCCTTGGTCAGCAGTATCGAAATGGTCATTGATTGCCACAAAGCGCACTCCCAAATAGGGAAAGATATGTTCCAGATAGTGACCGGCCTCTTTGTAATTGCGGCCAAACCGGGACAAATCTTTGACAACGATGCAGTTGACCTTGCCAGACCGCACATCGTTCATCAGGCACTCAAATCCTGGCCGCTCAAAATTTGTCCCTGTCCATCCGTTGTCGCAGTATATCTTATGGAGCCGCATATCCGGCTGCTGTTCGATATAGCTTGCGACCATTTCCTTTTGCGCCTCTATCACATCCGCGCCCAATTTACCGCTGTCCTCCGTAGAGAGGCGTACATATCCCGCCACAAGGAAAGCAGACGGCGTTTCAAGCTCCACAGTGGGGGCCGGAATGATGGGGTTGACTTTCCGCTTTGTTCTTGCCACGTCAGACTGCCTCCCTTCCGGGGAGCTGGCCCTGCGCCCGCAGAAGCAGTTCCGTTTGCCACTGAAATTCATTCTGCCAGCGGTAGACAATATCTACACGGCGGTCACGGAAGATCAGGATGCGCTCAATCAGCCTCACAACGATGGAACGGTCAAGAACCTCTATGTTCTGATACCTGCGAAATTCCTCTATCCATCCAAGTCCCTGATCGGAGCGATTGATCTCCTGCTCCATTTCCCCCCGAATGGCGTCGGCCTGTTCCTCCGCCTGGGTGCGGCGATTCGTATAACTCTTTTTTAAGTTCTGGTACTCTGACTGGTCGATCAGGCCGTCCGCCAGACTTTCATAGAGAGAACAAAGGAGCCGGTGATAGCGGTCAATTTCCGCTTCTTTTGCGTCCAGGCGCTCCCGCAGCTTCTGAACCTTGGCCTTTTGAAGCTGGGCCGTGTCCGTCAATGCCAGCAGGTCCGCCAGGTCGATTACGTCACGGATGTGCTTTTTCAGAAATTCCAGCACGATCTCGGTGAGCGCCGTGTCTCGGATGCCGTGGGAAAAGCAAGTCTTTTCGTTTTTGTGGGTAGCGCAGACAAAATAGGTATACTTCTTTTTACCGGAGGGGACGGTCTTTTTTATCATGGCCCCGCCGCACTCGCCGCAGTTCACCATGCCGGAGAACAGGTCTACCGCCTTGCCGCTTTCCGTGGTCCGGGCATCCAGGGCAAGCGCCTTCTGGACGCTCTCAAAATCATAACCGCTGATGATCGCCTCGTGACAGTTCTCAACGATTGCCCATTCCTCGCGGGGCTTGTTGACCAGCCGCTTGACCCGATAGCTGGGGGTTGTCACCCGGCCCTGTTCCAGTATGCCGGTGTAGACCGGGTTTTTCAATATCCGCAGGATCATCCCGGCGCTCCACTCGGACTTTTCCTTGATACGGAAGGATGTGGAGTAGTTCATCCCCTGGGACTGCTTATAGTCCATGGGAGTGGGAATACCGGAGGCACTTAACCGGGCGGCAATATCCCCCGCACTCAATCCGTCCAGCTTCCACTGAAAAATATCCCGCACGACCTCGGCGGCGTAATCGTCTACCAGCAGGCGGTGGCGGTCTGACGGGTCTTTCCGGTAGCCAAAAACAGCAAAAGAGCCAATGAAATCTCCGCGTCTGCGTTTGATTTCAAGCTGGCTCCGAATTTTGACCGAGGTATCCCGGCAATATGCCTCGTTTATGAGGTTTTTGAACGGGATGACCAGCTCATCAGATTCCACGTTGCTGTGCAGACTGTCATAGTTGTCGTTGATTGCGATAAAACGCACACCAAGGAAGGGAAATAACTGTTCCAGATACTCCCCCACGCCCAAGTGGTCCCTGCCGAAGCGGGACAAATCCTTGACCACGATGCAGTTGATCTTGCCAGCCTTGACCTCGGCCATCATCTCATGAAAGGCCGGACGGTCAAAATTGGACCCCGTGTAGCCGTCATCCACTTTCATGCCGCACTCCCGCAGTTCCGGGTGGCGCGTCATGTAGTCACGGATCAAGTCCTTCTGACCCGTGACGCTGTTGCTTTCCTCCTTGTCGCCGTCCTCGCGGGAAAGGCGAACGTAACCGCAGGTATTCCATACCTGTTCATCGGAAATTTTCATATTCTTCTCTCCTGATCGTTAAAGTCAATCAGCAAAACACTTTAGCAACCAGGGGAGCGCCGGTTTGTCCTGTTGTCTATCACATTAACATAACTTCCGGCTAATGTCCAGAGTGTTTTGCAAAAAAGTTTCCTGTCAGCATTTTGAGCGTATGTAGGAGAGCATCCGGTCCTCCAGGGTCACGTCCGTGTCGGTGAAGCTGACCTTCACCACATATTTCCCGTGACGGTAGCAGTAGGGGTTGCCGATTTGCCGGATGAAATCCAGAATCCGCTCCCGCTTGGGCAGGTCGGTATTGACCTTCACATCCCGAATATCCCGCAGTCCGGCGGGGTCCACCGTCCGAATGTCCACATTCTGCATGGCTTTGACCTGTTCCTCGGTATAAATTGGCTGTTCCATGTACTTCCTCCCCTCTGGTCTAAACTATGCTTGCGCGGCTTGTCCCCATTCCAGACAGCCGGCAGCAAGCCGCCGCAGACTGTTCCCAGCCTGCGGCGATTTGTGATGTATCAGCCCTTAAAGCGGTAGGGCAGCTTTCGGCCTCCGCGCTGGTGGCCGTTGTACTTACTGAGAATGACACGGGCAAACCGCAGGGCGGCTTTATTAGTGGAGAAGTCCACCTTGCCCCGCCGTATAATCTCATCCGGGTCAACGGCAGACAGCCGCTTGATAAACGTCTGGTCCACCAGCTCCGTCTCATAGGTCTTGACAAACAGCGCCATGCCGGAGAAGATGGACCCTTTGAGAGAGCTGGGGGTTCCATGCCACGCTCCGGCAATCAAACCCAGCATCCGGGAGAAGGCCGCGCCGCCCAGGAGCCGGTAAGCGTTGATGACGGCGCGGGTGGCAGCAATTTCAAATGGTTCCCCGGTGGGCCGGTCCAGCGCCCAGGTAAAGCCAGCGTCCTCTATCCGCTGTTTCACATCAATGATCTCCGCATCCGCGCCGGATTCCACCAGAGCCTTGGTAGCGTGGCCCAGCCGCAGTTTCCCTCTGGTCCGGTCCAGCATATAGTACAGTTCGGCCTCCTGCTCATAGGTCAGGCCGGTGTAGATGATGCAAGGGACGATCACATCCCCGCCGCCCGCCATCCTCCGCATCGCGGCGATCCGGTGCTGTCCGTCCACCACATTGAAATTGCCGTCCCGGAAGCTGACCACAATGGGGGTCAGCAGGCAAGGGTTCCACTTGGCGATCAGCTTGTCCACATCCTCCGTCTCCACAGGCCGCTGATAAGGCAGACCGGAGGTCAGCTTGGCGGTGGAGAGATCACGGCTCACGCCGGGGTTATGGTACTTTACTTCGGGGATGGTGGTCTGCTGCTCCAGGGGTTCCTTTTTGGAGGAACTGCGCTTTTTCCGATAGCTCATTTGTTCATATTCCTTTCCATTAAATTCAATAAATCCTCCATGGCGGAGGAAATGGTCGCAAAACGCTGACGTACAAAATCAAATTGCACCGGGGATATGTCTGGGAAAACGACTGTGCAGAAGGGGTCGCTATACCACGCGAAATTCTTGTGGAAGGTGTCTACAAAGCCGTCAATATCTGCCAGCAGCGTGTCCGGGTTATAGCTGCAATCTTTATTGGGGTTTTTGAGGTCGGCTATGGATTCCTCTATGCTGGCATAATGCTTATCGCCCAGAGAGTAGGGAACAGAGGGTACAGTCGGAGCCGCTGGCGGCGATTCCGGTTCCGGGGGCGGCGGTTCTTCCGGCTCTGCCGGGGCGGGATGGTACTCGCCCATGGATTTGATTTCCCCCGCCGCTAACTGGCTGGCTGCGTCCTTCTGCTGCTCCGGTCCCAGCCGGGACAGCTTCAAAGCATCCTTCTTCGTGATTTTGGTTCCGGTGTCCCGGATAATGTCTTTTGCCTCGGAAGTCAGATTTTTTGCGGTTTGAATCTGGCGTCTAATGGTGCTGGGGTCCACACCTAATTTTTCAGCCGTATCATCTACAAAAGATTTTTCAGAATCAAATGTGCATTTTGCACTTTTGATTTTTTCGCTCTTGCGGTCACCACCATGCTTTGTCTCCGGGTGGAGAGCTTCATAAATCTCTTTCCGGCGCAGAAGCAGATCACTGTACTCCACGGCGGATAAGCCCTTCCTGACCACATTCTCGTCAACCTCCGCCAGCTCCGCCAGTAGACCCTCCAAACTGCTGACATTACACTCAATCTCCGTCCAGCACAGCAGTTTTGCCGCTTCCAGCCGGTGCAATCCGGCGATCAGCGTATGCTCCCGGTCAATGGTGATGGGGTTGAGCAAGCCCACCTTGGAAATACTGTCCACCAATTCCTGCACCCCCTCCGGGTCTGCCTCCCGCCGTCCGGCGTTGATCTTGATCTCACTGATTGGAACAAGCATATTTTCACCTCCCTGGCCTCGGCCTGTTATCGTTCATCCTTACCGGATGGAACACCTGGGGCCGCAGTTGGCCTATGGCTCCAGGTCTTTCATCCGGTGGGCAGGAAGGGCCGCGCCGGTCCTGGCTGTGTCCTCATTCTGTGAGGAAATGTGACCGGCGCGGGTTCCCTGGAATACCCTTTCAGAAAAATATGTGCCGTATTATCGGGCGGCATGACCGCCTTACTGCTCTCCCCCGGCACGGGAGTATGCAAGCCCGCCTTTGGCGTGGCGGCGCGGTGCCAGCAGACGGTGGCGGCAGGTGACTAAGCTGCCCAGGCCGTTCCCCCAGCATCTCCCTTTTACCCTGCGATACGGGTGTTTGCGGTGCATCCCGCGCCTGCGGCGTTGCCAACGCCGGACAGCCGCCCAGGTGTCGCTCGTACCTTTGATGTGATCGTTTTGACGGGCAGGGAGCGGAAAGAATCACCTCCTTTCCTCCGGCCCTGGCCCGCAGGTAGTCTTTGCGATTGAACGGCTGATGCAGGATGCAGCACTTACATACTGAATATGAACGGGAGCTTGTCCCGCTGTTTGTCAAGGTGCTGGGGATTGCTGGTCAGGGAGCAAACTGGAAGATGATACTGCTGATCGTAGCCAGATCATCACCGACAAGCTGGGCGCTCAATTTTATAAGCAGCTTCACTTGCTTTTTGCTGAGGGCTTTGCGATAAGGCAGAAAATCGGCCTTGACGCGGACGCCCCCACCATAGCGGCCACGGATGGTTTCAATCGGATAAGAACACATGAGCAGCACAATGTCGTGCCGGATGGTTTCTCTGGAAACCCCGAACTCGCTTGCCAGATTGCCGTATGTATCCTGCCGTCTCAGGCACAATAATTCCAGAATCCTCTGGCGGCGTTCGCCCGCGCTCATGTGTCCACCTCCTTCCGCTGCTCTCTGGAAATCATCATAACAGGTAAAGGGCAAGCCTATCTTTGCCTTTAGAAAAATAATTTGAAAAATTTTTATTTTCATTAAAAATTACTTACTTTTTTGCTGAAATTGTTGAAAATTGTCGAAAGAGAAAAATCGCCCGCTTCTCCGGTTATCAGCGGCTTTTCTGTCGAATAGAAAGAGGCCGCTGTCCCTTGTCGGGACAGCGGCCTCTCGCTATTGCATAATCTTCTGGCGGTATTCCACTTTTGCATGATAGCATCCTCCTATTGGTGATGGGAGCTATGATACCACACGCTTTTCCTATTACTTTCCTCAAACTTTCCTAAAACTTTCCTAATTATCGCAAGTTTCGCTGGAATAACCTGCAAATCGGTAGCCCATCCTATAAACCGTCTTGATATAGCATGATTGGGCAGGATTCGCTTCGATTTGTTTTCTCAGCTCATGAACGGATCGACCTACTGATTGGGCATAATCCATCCTCCACGCGCCTCTGCATATCTGCTTGGGGGTCAATACTCGGTTGGGATGCTCCATGAAATACAGCAGCAGCGCAAACTCCCTGGGACGAAGCCTGACGCTCCGTTCCTTCACCCGGACAACACATCGTGACGGGTCAATATATATGTCACCGACCTGGAAATCGCGCGCTTGTGTTCCCTTATCATGCGTATAGGCTGCGTAGCGGCGAAATTGGGCCATAATATGATCTGCCGCCAGATCAACCGGCCATTTCGCTCCAACGCACACATCCGCACCGGATTGCAGAGCGGAACAGGCGTCTTTCACATTATACTGATCTAATACCGTGATTGCCGGTGCATAGCTGGTATGGCGCAGATCAATGAGAAATTCATTACAAAGCGCAATTTCAGAAAAGTGAAGTACGGCAAGATGAAATGGCCGCTCTGCACATAGGTGTGTTGCACTACGGCAGGTAGACACCGTAATAAAATTGATATTTATCCCTTGAAATCTGTGTTCTAATGCGTGGTGCAATTCATCTGGAATATCTAACAGTAGGATTTGATACCGCATAAATTCCTCCTTCCGCTTTTTGAAATCGCACTTACCTGAGCATGGTCTTGACATCTTTTTACAAAATTCGCAAATATGCTTATAAAAAAGCAGGACGGTAATGGAACCGCCCCGCTCTTAAAACGCTATTCGTCTTTCAGAAAATTCATAAGCATCTGCGCTACCTGCCCGCGAGTTGCCAAGCCTTGGGGGCCTAACCGCCCATCGCCGTAGCCGTTCAAAATGCCGTTCTCCACAGCCCACCGCAGGGCCTCCAGCGCGTAGCCGCTGGCCTTGTCCGCGTCGGTGAAGTGCAGCTCCTTATCCGTAGCGGCGGGGCTTCCGGCGTACCGCCAGAGCATGACGGCCAACTGCTCACGGGTGATGTTGTCGTTGGGGCCGAACATCCCGTTTCCGTAGCCGCCCACAATACCCCGGCTGGTGGCCCAGCGGATGGCCTCGGTGTACCACGCACCCTCCGCCACATCGCCGTATTGCAGCAGGTAGTTGACAACCGGCCTGCCCTCTTTGTTAAAGAGGATTTGGGCGAATTGGGCGCGGGAAAGGTTATCGTTCGGCCCAAACAGGCCGTTGCCGTAGCCGCCCATTAGATCATTCCGCAGCACGTAGTCTACCGCCTCATGATACCAAGTCCCCACGGTGCCAAGATCGGTAAAGCCGTGGGAGGGGCAGTCCGCTCCGCCGTCACAGGGCTTCTCCGTATCTTCCGGGAGCGGTGCGAAAGTGGCCTTGACCGTCACGGCCCTGCTGGGCATGGTGAAGGTGTATTTCCCGCTGCCCTGGGCGGTCAGTCTGATTTCGCTGCCCCGGCTGTCGGTAACGGTCAGCGTGTCCAGCACATAGCCGCTGTCCGGGGTAACGGTCAGGGTGACGGTGCTGCCGCTGCTGGCATTGGTACGATTGGAAGTTACTTTGCCATGCTCCGACTTCTCAATGGTGACGGCGTAGGTGCTGACGCTGCTCCCGCCGCCTCCACCGCCGCCAGAGGGCGTGGGGGGCGTGACCGGCGTTTTGGGCTGCTCCCAGCCCACGGAGATCGGGGACAAGCCGGAAACGGTAAACTGGAGGCCGCTGGCTGTGTTGGTGACGCGGGGCGTTTCCGTATCACCGGGGGTTTTGCCAAAATCGCTGGTGGTGAACATATGCACCACGGTGAAGGTATAGCTGCTGTTTGTTCCCGCTGGATAGGGCAGGGTGACGGTCAGGCCGTTTGCGGGGAAGTTTCCGGCAGTCGCCTTCGTCCAGGTAGTGCCGCCATCGGTGCTGATTTGCAGCTCCACATCATAGACGGCGGTGTTGGCCTGGGGAACGCCGGAATTGGCCTGTGTAATAGCGGTTTTCATGGCGGTTTCCAGCTTTTCGGGAGTGTTCAGCGCCTCAATGTTCTGCAATCCGGCAGGGACCTTGGAAATGCCGTCCTCCATGACCAACTGGAATTTTGTGCTGCCATCATCAGCGGGCGGATTCGGCAGGATCACCACTTCCTTTGTCTCCACGGTGCAGGTTGTATTTGCCCCGTGGTAGCTATCGTTTCCTGCGTAGGAGGCCGTGAAGATATAGTCTGCGGTGCTGTTGGGCAGTTTCGCCGTCCAAGTATTGCCCGCTCCCACCGTCACGGTGATGCCGCCAGAGCAGGTCACGGAAGCCGTTCCGCCAGCAGGCAGGCCGGAGAGGGTCAGCGTTACCGTGCCGCCGCCGATTAGCGGGGACGCGGGGGAGGCTGTCAGGGACAGCACCGGCGTAATCTTCTCCACCCTGACGGTGCAATTTGCTGTCGCGCCGTTGTGGTTGCCGTCCCCGGCGTAGGAGGCGGCGAAGGTGTAGGACGCGCCGCCAGCAGGCAGCTCCGCCGTCCAGGTGTTGCCGCTCCCCTTTGTCACGGTGATGTTTTCATCCGAACAGGTTACTTGGGGTAATTTGTTCATACTGCTGGTCGCGTTCACCCTGCCGCCGTTGATGGTGACTAAGCCGTCTCCGCCTGCGCCCCCGCCGATGGCCGCGCCGCATCGGGCAGATCCGCTGGTAGACGCAGTTACCGTGCCGCCGTTAATTACCACGGCGCCATTTTTCTGGTTCGCACCGCCGATGGCCGCGCAGTCGCTTCCTGTGGCGGTAATCCTGCCGCCGTTGATGGTGATGGTTTTGTCACTGTTGAGAGCGATGTTACCCTCGTCTTTGGTGGCGGTCAGGCTCCCGGAGCCGCCAGACTGGGCGTAGATGGTCAGGTTGCCTTTGGCGTAGATGGTTCCGGTGAGGTTGCATCCGTCTGACAGGATGAGGTGGGCGTCCTCCGTGAAGGTGAACAGGTTCGAGTCAACGTTTACATCGCCCTGGGCAACATACCAGCCGCCGGACAGCTCCGTGCCTGCCATCTCCGCCGTGAGGACGGTGCAGTCCTCCGGGCTTTGCCGGGTGGTTCCGTCCGCGTCCACGTAGGGGACGCTCCCCGCCAGGGGCATGGGGTCGTTGGCCCCGTCCAGCGCCCCTTGCAGTTCGTAGACGCGGGACAGGTCGATCTGCTCCTGCTCCTCCCAGGACAGCTCCCCATAGAGGGCGAGGATATGGTCAAGCTGTGCCCGCACGTTGTCCGCGTTGTCCTCCATCACCGTATCGGGCAGGGCGGCGATCAAATCCTCAATGGGACAGATACGGCACTCATACCCGCAGGACTGGCCGGGGTTGGCCTGGACATAGCCGCACTCGCTGTCATGAGTGTGCTGGCAGTCCAGCAGGTTTTCCGTATCCGCACCAACTTCGTAGGGGTTGCTGCCGTCCGCGTCAGGGAGTACCCCCAGGGTGTAGCAATCTTCCGTATGCTCGTGGCCGCAGTCGCGGCCCTCGGTGGGCGCGATGTAGCCGCAGTCCTCCGTATGCTCCGGGTGGTGCTTACAGAGGGCGGGGTCTGCCTCCGCCGCCAGCGCCCAGGTGGGGCAAAGGCTCAGGCACAGGGCCAGAGCGGTGATGATGCTTAATATTCTGCGTTTCATAGAACATCCTCCTTTTCCTTATAAATGCGTCTCACCGTGAGACGCATTTCACGGTCTATAAACGTCCCAAACTTCGCGCCGCAATGACGCCCGCACTCCCGCGTTTCGTGGGGGCTGTTCCCCTCGCGGCAGAGGAAATTCATTCCCCCCATGGGGGGAATGAGAAAGGGGCGCGCCCCTTTCTTAATCCATTTTCGTCGCAATTTTCTATTTCACAACATACACAAAACTTTCTAAAAAAACAAGGCCGCCCGACCAAAATGCAGGATTCGCTACCAATTAACATCCCCCGCCCCTTGACAGCGGCAATTTTCCCGGTTACGCTAAGTACAACCAGTATTGAGGAGGGCGGAATATGCGGATTGGAAAACGGTGGGTCAGTTGTCTGGCGATGGGCCTGTTCCTGCTGTGCGCGGCGGGGCTTGTGTGGCTGCTGGCGGCGGAGACGGTTCCCAATCAACAACCTGTGCGCCTGACGCCGGAGGCCGTGAGCGGTGCGCCGGAGCTGGACGGGCTGTACCTTTACGCGGGGCCGCTGGAGCTGGAATATACTCTCCCGGCACAGGCGGGAAAACTGCGCCCGATTTTGGAGATTCGGCAACTGTTTGCGGCGGCGGAGCTGCGGTTGGATGGCGCTCCCTTTCAACAGCTCCCGGCGGGCACGGGCAATTTGTATGTGACCCTGCCTGGGGAATGGGCGGGTAAAACCCTCACCCTCATTATGGAAAAGGGGGAGGAGGACCCGGAGCCGTCCCTGTATCTCATGGACAGCGTTCTGCTCAACGAACAGGCCCGCGCGGATACCAGCCTCCGCGCCTTTCCCGCCGCCGCGTTCGGGGTGGTCTTTCTGCTGACGCTGGGCCTGTTCCTGTATGGCTGGCTGGAGGGGACCCGGCCTTGGTCGGTCCTGCCGCTCTGCGCCGCTGCCCTGGGCCAGACGGCGTACTTCTACCTGCAAAACTTCTCCCTGTTTAGCCTGCCGCCCGCGCTCTACGGGCTGGTGCTGTACCAGTCCCGTGCGCTCCTGTTCACCGCGCCAGCTTTGTATTTGATGCTGGGTATGAAAAAACGGCAAAAAGCCTTTGCGCCTTTCGCCGTCCTGCCCGCGCTGGTCTATTGGGTCGTGGCGGGATTTCAGACGGTGATCCCGCTCTTTTCCAATTTTGCCGTCCACGCCGGGATCGTGTTCTGTTTTACCATCGCCGCTCTGCTGGTCTGCGCCGCGCTGGAGTACCGGGACGGCAATCCGGTGTTCCGTCGTTTCCTGCCCTGGCTGGGAGGGGGCGTTGTGGCCATCGTACTGCTGAGTATGCTCCCGGAGGGGCGGACGGGTCCCCATGCGTCCATCCTGTGGGCGTTCCTGGATGACCCAATTCTCTGGATTGACACAGAGCTGTTTTACTGGAACAGCCTGTTGCTGGCCCTGTGTTTTCTGGAGAGCGCGGCGGCCTACATCCGGCGCAGGAGCGAACGGGAAACGGAATTGCAGGTGTTGTCCGCCCGTGAAAGCCTGACGCGGGAGCAGCTTGCCACCGTGCTGGAGAGCGCCGCCGCCCTGGGGGAGCTGCGCCATGAGGTGAAAAATCATTATTTGGTCCTGCAAAACCTGTCCCGCACGGGAGAGACGGAGCGGCTGGGCGCCTATCTGAGCGAGTTGGTTTCCGATGTGTCCTCTATCCCCGCTCTGACTTACGCGCCCCATCCGGCGATCAATGCGGTGTTGACGGTCATGCTGGCGCGGGCACAGAAACAGGGCGTCGAGGTGGAGCGCCGGATCGACGTGCCGGAAACTCTGCCGTTCCCGGACACAGAGCTTTGTATGGTGCTGATGAATTTACTGCAAAACGCGCTGGAGGCTAACGCCCTGGCCCCGGATGGAGCGCGGAAATGGCTGCGGGTCGATCTCCATATTCGGGGCGTCCATCTGTATATCGGGGTGGAAAATTCCCGCTTTGCTCCGGTGGACTATGACGCGGAGCGTGACCTGTGCCGCACAACGAAAGAGGACAAATCCGCCCACGGCTACGGCCTAAAGGCAGTTCAGGCCGTGGCGCGGAAGTATCAAAGCGAGCTGCTGCTGAAATTCCCGGACAATGCCTTTTCCGTTGCTACCGCCCTGCAAATGCCAGATTAAAAAGCCGCCCTTTCTGTGACGATCCACAGAGAGGACGGTTTCTATTGGATAAAAGTGACGAATCGTTTGGTTGTCTCCTGCTGATAGGCGCGGCTGATTGGAAGTTCTGCTCCGGTATCCAGAAGCAATCCCCGCGTGGTCCGCGTATGGACGTGTTTCAAATTGACAACAAAATTATGAGGGTAGCAGCAGAACGTGTCTCCCCGCAGAAGGGAAAGCAGATCCCGGAAACTCAGGTTGACGGATATGACTTCTTCCGGCAGATACACGTCGGCTTTGTGGTTGACCGCCTCCGCATAGAGAATATCCTGGACCATTACCTTGCGTAAGCCGCCGTTGACGGGCAGCGCGATCTGCTCCGGGCGGTAGTTTTTCCGCAGATCCCAGTCTATGGCCTTTGCCAACCGTTTCTCGTCCACCGGCTTCAAAAAATACCCCAGCGTATAGGTAGAAAAGGCGTCCTCCATATATTCCGTATAGGCGGTGATGTAGATGACGGAACAGCCAATATCGGATTCCCGCAGATAGCTGGCCAGCTCCACGCCGTTTTCCTGCGCCAGCCTCATATCCAACAAAAGCAGATCAAAAGACGCAGGCTGGTTCCGCAGAGCAGCCAACAGCAGTCCCGCTGTGGAAAAGCTGGAAACGGCAAAGTCAGTATCCCGCTGGAAATGGCGGTTCTCCAGAATACGGCAGAGCATGGCTTCATTTTCCTGCACCATCAGCGGTTCATCCTCGCATATCGCGATACGGTACATGGGCAGTCACCTCCCTGCGGAATTGTTTGTACCATTATAGCAGTTTTCGGTATTGCCGTCAAAGGGCATCGCCGCCTATTATCCGAAGGATTGGAAATGCGTTTCACGGTGAGACGCATTTTTTAATGGAGTAAAGGCCGTCTCTCCAAGCAATATTGATAATTTCGACTCCATGCCGCTTTGCATAATTGACGGTATATGCCGTCCCTCCGCTTTCCTTTGTCAGATAGCAGACGCATACCCCGCTGTGATCCACCAAATGGCGGTTGCGCTTGAACATACAGCCAGAGGCATGTTAAGCGATACCATTCCCGTTTCCACATAAGGCGCAGATTTACGATCCTGGCGTAGAAACAAGGGATTTCCACAATCCCACATCACGATCCGCTGTCATGCCGCGCAGAAAAAAGCCGAAAGCAAAAGAGACTAAAAGCAATGCGGTAATCATCATGGCTTTCATAATATCCCGCCAACAACTGTGGAATGTTTTATCCTGTCTCTTTAACCATGTTTTCAATGTAGATTACTCCTTGCTTTTGATTTTTACAAATTCAATAGCCAAAATATTGTGGTCATGTGTCGCTTTTCTTTGAGGTAGCTATATAAGGACTTACTATATGGTGAGTTATTAAATGCGTTCCTATTATATATAATAAGGCCATCTAAGTAAAGAGGGACTTTGTTATGGATTACGGAGCATTGACGCTGAATATTGAGCGTATTTTGAAAGCGCGCGGAATCTCTAAAAATCAGATTTGCAAGGATTTGGACATTCCTCGTGCCAATTTCAATAGATATTGCCGTAATGATTTTCAGAGGATGGATACTGGGCTTATTTGTAAGCTGTGCTGGTATTTGAAAGTAGAAGCGGGAGAGTTGATCGAGTACAAACGACCGGAACAAATGAAGGATAAAAATGTGTCTCATGGTGAGATTTGATTCCCGACAAGAATCGTGTCTCACCATGAGATTTATTTTTTAGTCCA
>OFGF01001252.1_pt1 | contig 16640 bp, 16 predicted proteins | sample 1521711 | NCBI WGS metagenome assembly OFGF01 (sample SAMEA3504092, study PRJEB24116) | mouse gut metagenome | biome: mouse gut; feature: mouse-associated habitat; material: faeces | place: Denmark | collected 2011 | reverse complement strand
TAAATTTGATCATGACAAACCTGCGTTTCTTTCTCTATTGGAAACCCATATCGACATTGATGAAATGATTCTGGTTTGTTTCAGAAATCATTTTTATACATCAACGGGCAGAACCCGTAAATACCCTTTGCAGGCTTTTCTGTGGGCTTTAATCATTCTCGGTTTTTATTGCGAGAAACATCATTCCTCATCGGATGCCATTTTCTCAAGCTCAGAACTGGAAAATATGACGGAAACCTCTTTTGTGCCGTGTGAAATCCTAAAGGATACCTCAATCCCAGCCGCATACCCCGCCCTCTGACTGGCGGCCCCTATGCCATCCCGATAGTGCTATACCTTTCTAAATATAGAAGAAAAAATCATTCAAAACCACGCTCTGAAAGAAAATATGCAATATAGCAATGAAAAAATCTCATATTTCCCCATCTTCCGGTTATACTATTTTTATCAAAACTCAGGAGGGCATAATGAAAGCGACAGATAAGAATAAAATCATTCATACAACACCAAAAGGAGCCTGGGAAGGCGGTGTTATCAACCAGAGGAAGAAGCCTTCTAAAAAACAGCACCTCGAAGACATCTCCACCGATCTCCAGGGAAACGGTTATCCTATATTCCAAAAAGGACAGAAAGAATAAAACAAATTTCTTTAGTCCCCGCCACACGCCAGATACTTTTCACGTTTCCCCTTAAGATAAGCCTCATACCCCAGCATCTTCTCCCTTTGCCCAGGCGTTAAGCTCTCAAGCCCCAGCAGATACTCATACGCCTGGCGCTTATTTTTATACTGCGACACAAACATCTTTTTGTCATACTCTGCCTCGACTTCCTTCCTGCGCACCTCAATTACACTGCCATTGATGACACGATCAAAAACCTCCCCCAAGCACCTCGCGTCATCCAACGGACGGAATTTATGCGTAAAAGGAATCCCGCAGATATAAGCATACCGTTCCAAGCTGATATCATACTTTAAAGAAAGCCTGCCTGGCAAAAATCTTACAGCATCATAAAAATCCCATTCATCCAGGCTTCTTGTAATAAACCGTTTCAAAAGCTCCTCGTCCTGCCTGCCCAGCGAAATATAAAACCTAGGGCTGTATTTTTCATGTGCTGCAAACAAATCTCCTGTTACCTCTTCCATCGGTTTTCCATACCTTTGCAGCTTTTTTTCCTCATATCCAATGCGAAGGAGGTGCTCCTCCCACAATTCATACTCATTCCCGCACCAAATCAGGGTGTGAAGGCTGCCTACCTCCCGGCCCCCCTTACGGTAGCTAACCCCGATTGCCACTGGGACATTATGGTGGGTCGTACGTTCATTGCAAAACTCCAGGTCATAATAGGCCACCGTTACGCCTTCCTTTAACACATCCATGATTCCGCTGTTATCCGCCATAATATCCAACCTTTCTTCATTTGCCAAGACTTATTCCAGGGACATTACGGTACAGATCCCGCTTTCTGACATCTCATATTCAAATGTAACCATATCCCCAGCTTTGTATTTTACAATTTCTACCAGCGTTGTATCCGCTACATTAACATCAAATATCTCTTCCGATTTCTCTAAACATATATAATAATGCGTGTTGCCCTCTACCACAACCGGGGCAATAGAAGCAATTTTACCTTTCGCTTTTTCATAAATACCAGACGTTTCATTTTTGGTAATGCCGTTAGTCGCCAAAAGCTTCATATATGCTTTTTCACATTCCTGCACGGTATCGCCAATTGCAACCCATTGGTATTTTTGAACATTTACCATTGCATATTTTTTCACCAGCCCGGCTCCATCCTTAAGCGCCATAAAATAAGTCGGCTCATCGGTAATGTTTAGCAAAAGCGGGAATGTTGCACGGTATCCTAAATTCTGCACCTGCCCCTCGGCGCTCGACATCGCGGAATCTTCAATTGCGCCCTCAATCCGGTAAAATTTAGTCTCCATAGTGCGCTGGTTCATCAGCACAAAACCAACGTTAGACTGATCGCCGCTGACACTCGTAACGCCCGTATACACCCAGACATCGTCGTTTAAAGCAATATAATTATAGCCATTTGTCGTCTGCAGGCAGTCCTTCTGCCCCAAAATACTGTTAAAATAACCATGCTTTAAAATACCGTGGTAATTATATAACCCCGTTAAAAGCTCTGCCGAATATACCTTATCTACCCAGGTTGGCACGTCCTTGACATCATATTCCTCGCACGCCCCGGTAATCGCGTTGCAGAGTATGGCTTTGCCTATTGTCTGCCCGCCGAACAGGCCTATATTGAATTTCTTGACTGGGCAGACCCAGTACGGTGTGCCTTCGTCATCAATTTCAAAGAAAATCTGATCGCTAAAAATATATGTCGGATAACGGAAACGCAGATGGCGGTATATATTGCGGTTAAACAGCTCAGATTCGGAATAGCGGATGCCGGAACTTAATTTGACGCATTCGGTATTCTGTGTGGCCATATCAATCCGGATATACGCCGGGATGCCCTGCTTTTGATTGGTAAGCCATTTAATTGTATTGGCGTATACAAGCGGTGCAACGCGGACTGGGGTATTCTGGTAATTGATTTGCGTATACTCGGAGCTGACTTCAAACTGGGAAACCATATCTACCATACTCCCCATTTTGCGGTTGCCAAGCAGCTTGGCGGAATTTTTATCCAGCAATGGTATTGTATTATAGCTAACCTCTTTGATATCTTTGGAAAAATCGCTTTCCTCTACGGTAAGGAGCTTTTGGTATTTTGCCGCGTTTATGATTGGAGAGGAAAGGATTGCCCCCACTGCATATACAGCCCCAATCAAAACAAACACAGCCAAGCCGATTTTGGCCAGCTTAAACTCGCGGAACATATCCCTGGCCCCTATCCTGATGCCTTGTTTACGGTAGGTTTGCCCCGATTTTACAAGCAGGTACATTACGGTAATAAAAGCCGCCAAAAACAACAGGCACTGCCAGAAGCCGCCGGAATGTATATTAATTGCCGGAAGTGTAATATAGTAATAAACCCCTAAAAAGATTGCCAGTATAACAATTATAATGATTTTTTTTGCTGCATTTTTCATTCTGTTCCCTCACTTTCGCCACAAATTGCTTTTATCTGCTTTTCCACATCCTCTTTTATCCCATCCAACAAGTAACTGCGGCCCCCCCTCTGGGAAGCCAGCCCCACTTCCTTTAACTGCTCCTTCATACGGGAAATTTCTTCTGCAAATTCTCTTGCAGACATCAGCAAGCAGCCCGCACCCCGTATAATGATCTGCTCAAGCCCGTCGGATGTCGCCACCGTTACATGGTATTTCCTGCTGTTTTCGTGGGCAAATTTTTCAATATAGGCATCGGCAGTTTCCGCTTCCCTGGTGTACACTACATGGATGTTATGGTAATCATAAACTTCCGTTTTATGGCCCGCTACCCTGTACGCATCAAACACGGCAATGACCTGGCAGTTTTTCATACCCTGGTAATTGCAAAGCGTATCTAAAAGCACGCCCCTTGCGCCGTCCATATTTGTTTCTGAAAGCTTTCTTAAATGTTCCCATGCATATATTATATTATATCCGTCTACCAAAAGGTATTCTTCTTTTGGCCCTTCTTTTTTTGACGCCCGGTATGGCGTCTCTGCTCCATCCGACGCAACAACACGCCTTGCGGCCTTATAGCCTTTTTTTAAAGTCTGCCTGCCTTTCTTGTTGGCATGGAACGTCTTTTCTAAAATGGCATCGACTTCTTCCGTGTCAAGCCATGCCTCCTCTCGGCAAATGCTCTGTGCCGTTACAGCAGGGCGATCCTTTTCCACATCCTTTTTCGCAGAAAGCACGCTTTCTACATGCATAAACTCCTTAACCCTGTACCATTCTACCAATTGCCCCGCACCATGGGAACAAAATACCGATCCTGCCGGGTTCAAAAGATCCGCTTGGGGATCATACCCCGCACTTACAATTACTTCCTCAGAGTTATGGCAGATATCATATCCACCATAACTTAAAAACAGCCTGCCGTTCCCTTTCGTATAAGCCGCCACCTCCCTGGCATATTCCTGCAGCAGCGCAACCGGGGCTGCCCCGGTTAACACGGCAAAACCATTTTTGATATCAGGCCCGTCCATGCTGCCATGCCGTTGTTTCATATCTGTCATTGCGCGCCCAGTAAACGCTTCCGGCACTTCTAAGCGATATTCGTAATAAGGCTCCAACAGCACGCATTCCGCCTGCATTAGCCCCTGCCGGACAGCCCGGTACGTCGCTTGCCTAAAATCCCCGCCTTCCGTATGCTTCTGGTGCGCCCGTCCCGCCACAAGCGTAATCCGGATATCGGTAATGGAAGAACCTGTTAGTACGCCGGCATGCTCCCTTTCCCGTAAATGTGTCAATATCAGGCGCTGCCAGTTTTTATCAAGGATATCTTCACTACATTCCGATACCGTAACCACACCGCTTCCGCGCCTTCCTGGTGAAAGCAAAAGGTGCACCTCCGCATAATGGCGCAATGGCTCGAAATGCCCCACACCTTCCACCGTATCTGCAATCGTTTCTTTATAAACGATACGTCTGGAACCAAATCCGATTTCTATGCCAAACCGATCTAAAAGCTGCCTTTTTAACACGTCCGTCTGTACCTCTCCCATCACCTGCACCAGAATCTCCTGATGTACCTCATTCCAAAGGACATGAAGCATCGGATCCTCTTCTTCAATTTCTTTAAATTTGGGCAGGATCTGCACCGCATCCAGTCCATCCGGCAGGCAGGCACAGTATGTTAAAATTGGTTCTAAAAGGGGCGCAAAAGAAGCCCCCTCTATACCAAGCCCCTGCCCCGGATACGTCTGCGAAAGCCCTGTTACCGCGCACACCTCCCCAGCCTTCACCTCATTTACAGGCTCATATTTTTCACCGGAATAAATGCGGATCTGATTTACTTTTTCTTCCCAGCCTCCCTCTTCATGATAAAGCAGATCCTTTACCTTAAGGCTCCCCCCAGTTATTTTAAGGCACGTCAGGCGGCTCCCCGCACTATCCCGCATAATTTTATATACCTTTGCGCCAAATTGATCCGGGTACTCCTTTGGCAGCATAAATGTGGAAATACCATGTAAAAATTCTTTTACACCCTCCTCTTTTAACGCCGCCCCAAAATAGCAGGGAAAAATCTGCCGGGCAGCAATCATTCCACAAAGCAGATCCGTGCTGATAGTTTCGGTTTCTAAAAAAATATTCAGCGCATCCTCACTGCACATGGCAGCTTCCTCCATAAATACCTCAGTTCTGGTATCATCAAAAGCAATACAGCAATCTGAAAGCTGCTGTTTTAGATCCGCCATCAAACGCTCCCTGTCTGTCCCGGACTGGTCCATTTTGTTGATAAATAAAAAAACCGGGATATGGTATTCGTCTAAAAGCCTCCACAGCGTCCTGGTGTGCCCCTGTACACCATCCGCGCCGCTTATAACTAAGACAGCATAATCAAGCACCTGTAACGTACGTTCCATTTCAGCAGAAAAATCCACATGGCCTGGTGTATCAAGCAACGTAATGATCACTTCCGGAAGCTTTAAAATAGCCTGTTTGGAAAAAATCGTAATACCTCGTTCACGCTCCATCATATCCGTGTCTAAATAAGCGCTCTGCTTGTCTACCCTGCCAGGCGTACGAATCATGCCACTTTCATATAAAAGCTGCTCAGAAAGCGTAGTTTTACCTGCATCAACATGGGCCAACAAGCCTACACATATATGTTTTTTCTCTTTTTTAGGTTCCTGTCCGCCCATAAAAACGTCTCCTTTTCGTGATTACATACCTTTCAAGTATACCACAAGGAAAGGTATTCGTCGAGGTTCTATGCACTTTTCATACCCCCAAAACCCAAAACCACATACCAGCAAAAACGCCAAAAGCTGCCCCTGCCAAAACATCCTTCACAAAATGCACCCCCCCAATAACCCTGACAAAAGATAATACCGCCCCCGCAAAAAATACAACTGCCCCTAACGCCGTTTTATCATAAAAATAAACCATCCCAATTACAAACACCGAAAAAGCATGGCGGCTTGGAAACGATTTCCCTTTCGTATCCTTATAAAGCAACGGCGCAATCCCCCAAACCTCATACGGGCGCGGCGCAGAATATAATTTGCGGAATAACGACACCACACAAAAAGAAACTCCTGGGATAGCAATATTCCAAAAAAGCTCCCTTCCGCCTTTACAAAATGCAATATAAAAAAGAAAAAACGGATATGAAAAAAACACCGATACCGTAACCAGCTTATCCGCCGCATTCAAAATCCACTGCTTCCTCCTGCTTCCACGATAAGGAGCCGACCATCGTAAATACTGTTCTTTTGTCATATTCTAATGACACCCCCACCTTCCATAATGTTATTTCAGGATAGACCATTTTCATAGAGAATGCAACAAAAAAGCAAAATCTCCTTTTGCCTAGAGCGAACTGTGAGGTGTGAATGGCAAAGGGGCCGTCAGGCAGAGGGCAGGGGATTTCTTGTTTACGCTGGTTGGGATAGAAGTATCCTCTGGAACGTATTCCCAAAATGCTTTCGGAAAATATATTCTACACTTAGCACCTAAAATGTGTATTATGGGAATCGTAGTAGGCTATGTTGACCGAAATAAAATGGGTATAACACTGTTTAAAATGATATACCCGTTTATTTTACCCTGTATGGCTGCTACCTTATACTGGCTTTGCATGGAGCCAAACTTTATTCTTTCTTTTCTTATTTGATACACATAAACTTTACCACCAAAATACTATTGTATGAAAATTATCGCACTATGCTTTGAGTAATTCAAGCACATAAAAATAATATTCTGTACAATAGAAGTATACCCTATAACAGACAGGCTCCACAGCCATAATAAAGAAATCATTGAAACTTCATATTGCCACATGCTATACTAAAACGTGTTTCGAACACGCTCTAAATAAACTTATAAACACCATACGTCCCTGACAACAACACCGAATACCAGCCAAAACCGTAGTCAGGCAGGGGGCAGAGTATGCAGCTGGGGCCTTGTGATGGGGTTTAGGGGCTCTTAAGTATCCCGTTTGCTTCCCAGCAATGCCCTCCCTCTGCCTGACGGCCCTTTGCCAATCAAAACATACATCCAGCAAAAAACCTATATCAGCTTAAGGAGAAGCTCATGAAAAGTATCAAATTTAATAATCAAAACAACTATCACATGTTTAAAAAATATTACGAATCCTGCCAAGAAGAATCAGATAAATTAACCCATGCATCTGATAAGGTATCTCTCCTGCGCGGCATTATATTTGCCACTGCCGGACTGCTTCTTTTTATTGGATATCAACAGAAAAATCCTGTTTTACTTATACTTGCCTTCGGCCTTTTCCTTACCTTTATCACGCTAGTCCTTTATCATAACAAATTAGAAAAAGAACAGGAATACCTAAAAGATTCACAATCCGTACTTAAAGATTATATGGCGCGCTTTGAAGATGGATGGAAAAGCTTCCCTGTAGACGGGACAAGGTATTTAAACGAGGAGTTTTTAGAAGCCCGGGATTTAGATCTGCTTGGTAAAAGCTCCCTCTATCAATATATCTGCACGGCAAGCACAATTTGGGGGCAGGATCAGCTTGCCCTCTGGCTTAGCATGTCGGGAAAAGTTTTTTCCATGGATTCTGCTTTACAGCTTTCCCAAGAAATCAAAAGCCGCCAGGAGGCAGTAGCGGAGCTATCCCAAAAAATGGAATTGTGCATGGAACTTGAAATTGGCGCAAGGCGTTTGAGAAATATAAAATACGAAAAGTCTAAAAAGATAATGGATGATTTCTTTCATACACTGGAAACAAGAATCCATTTCCCCGTAGTTTGCAGGATCTTGTTTAGGCTATTCCCGCTCCTTACGCTATTTTTTTTATTTTGCGCCTTATTGGGGATCTACAGGCATTTGGCAATGCCCCTTTTTTCCTTTCTGGCTTTTGCCCAATTGTTGTCTGCCTTCCTAGGGAATCACTGGAACAATAAAGCGCTATCCCCCATCTATCAGATGAATAAAACAATTACCCCTTACCGGAAATTGTTTCAGCTTTTGGAAAGAGAAGCCTTTCACAGCCCCTACCTTAAATCTTTGCAGGATATATTATTAAAAAACGGCACTGCTTCCGCTGCATTAAAAGAACTAGAGACAATTACAGAAGCTGTAAGTGCACGCCACAACCTTTATGCATTCCTGCTTTATAACAGTTTATTTTTGTATGACTACCACTGTATGGAAAGGTATGGGAAATGGAAAGATAGCTACAGGGACAGCCTTAAATCCTGGCTTAAAGCATTGGGGGATGCCGAAGCCTTAATAAGCTTATGCACAATCTGCCGCACACGCAAGGTTTGCTGCCTGCCAGATATCGCGGATTCTAAATATCCTGTATTTACAGCTTCTGATATCAGGCATCCGCTAATAAATGAACCTGCGGTGATCGGCAATGACATTAACCTGGCCCACCGCACTTGTATTATAACAGGTTCAAATATGTCTGGAAAAACAACTTTTATGCGCAGCATAGGTATCAATTTAGCGCTGGCTTACGCTGGTGGGTTCTGCACCGCCCAAAGACTGCATATTTCGCTTATGAAGCTATGCACATCCATCCGGACAGTGGATAATGTAAACGAAGGCATCTCTACATTTTATGCAGAGCTGCTGCGTATTAAGCAAATGACTGAGGCCTGCCAAAAGCAGATTCCCATGATTTCCCTGATTGATGAAATCTATAAGGGGACGAATTCAAAGGACAGGATTTTTGCAGCGAAAGAAACCATACGGAATTTGTCAAAGCCTTATTCGTTTACATTGGTTACTACCCATGATTTTGAGCTGTGTGATTTGGAAAATGATTTGGATATAGACGCAATTAATTTTTATTTTACAGAATATTATAAGGAAAACAGAATTCTTTTTGATTATAAATTAAGGGACGGACGCTGCAATACCACAAATGCACGTTATCTGTTACGCATGGCGGGAATTCTTAAATAATTTAGAGTAAAGCGCTCATATAAATTGGGCTGTCACAGACAGGAAGTACCTGTCCATGACAGCCTTTATCCGTATTATTGCCACCTTAAAGGTTTTTAGATTTTCCGTCCTGCTTCGTAGCTTTCCGGCTATGGGTTTTTATTCCTACAATTCCAACCTGCATATAAAAACACCAGAATATTTCTACATTTTGGAATCCGCATTTTTGCATTACATGATTTTAGAGTTTACATTCCTGTCAAATATTGTTATATTTTATGAAAAAAGGTATTTGGAGGATGCAGGTTATGGCACGTTATATTGTAACTTTAACAGATGATGAAATACAGGAATTGAAAGGATTGATACAGAAAGGTGGGAAAGGCTACCGCATAAAACACGCCCAGATACTCTTAAAACTGGATCAAAAGCCCAGTAATGCAGGCTGGACATATGAGCGTATGAAGCAAGCCTGCGGAACCAGCAACGGAACGATAGCAGGCATTGCAAAACGCTTTGTCACAGAAGGCATGGAGGCGGCGCTTGGCCGGAAAAAGCAGCAGAACAGATACCGTAAAGTGACCGGGGATGTCGAGGCCAAAATCTGTACCATTGCCTGTTCAGATGCCCCAGAAGGCCGTTCAGGCTGGACGGTGCAGGCAATCGCGGATGAACTGATCCGCCTGGAAGTAGTGGATTACATCACAGACAGCACTGTCTGTGATGTAATGAAAAAAATGAACTGAAACCATGGCTTGTAAAGGAATGGTGCATCCCAAAAGCAGGGGCGGAATTTGTGGCCGCTATGGAAGGCATCCTTGAAGTATACCAACGTCCATATGATCCCCTCCGCCCGGTGGTCTGTATTGACGAAACAAGTAAACAGCTTATAAAGGAGGAACGCATCCCCTGTGGGCCGGGGACCCCTGAAAAAGTCGATTCCGTATATGTCCGGAATGGGGTTGCGAATGTATTCATGATTGCAGAACCGCTTGCCGGCAGGCGTGAAACGGTTGTCACAGAAACACGGAATGCCGTGGATTTTGCACAAATACTAAAATATACGTCCGATATCCTGTATCCAAGGGCGGAAAAGATCGTGCTTGTAACAGACAACCTGAACATCCATGCAGAAGCATCCCTATATAAAGCATTCAAGCCAGAAGAAGCACGCCGGCTGGCGGAACGGTTTGAATGGCACTATCCCCCGAAACATGGAGGCTGGCTGGACATGGTAGAAATTGAGATCGGCATTATGGGCCGCCAGGCGCTTGCAAAACCGCTTCCGGATATGGAAAGCTTTCAGGAACAGGTTCGCATCTGGACAATCAAACGAAATGCAGAATGTAAAAAAATAAACTGGCCGGATGGAGTACTAGAGCGTATTTGAAAAATCATTCCCGTCATCTGCATCCCCCACTTAGCGTGATATTTGCACCAAATTCGGTCAACGTAGCCCGCTACGTCTCCCTTATTTGGCATATCATACCCTTTGGGTACAAATCTCCCACTAAGTGTGGAATACATTTGCCGAAAAGCATTTTTCAAACACGCTCTAGAAGAAAGGAAGACAAAGAACAATGAAATTAAAAAATATTCTTATAGTTGTGAAAGATATCGACAAGTCAAAAAAATTTTACCATGATCTGTTCGGCCTTGATTTGGTATGTGACAATGATGGAAACATGATTTTAACAGAAGGCCTTGTGCTGCAAGACGAGAGGATTTGGCAAAATTTTCTGGGAAAGGAAATTATTCCAGAAAATAACTCCTGTGAACTGTATTTTGAAACACAGGATATAAAAGCATTTATAGAAAAACTGGAAGCATTATACCCCCCAGTCCGGTATGTCAACCAGCTTATGACTCATAGCTGGGGGCAAAAAGTAGTCCGTTTTTATGATTTAGACGGTAATTTGATTGAAGTAGGAACACCAGTGTAAAAGCGAAAAAGAGCGGATCATTGCCCGCTCCTTTTTCTGTGGGTATGCTAACCAACAGCCCTAATTTACTTACAAAATTTCTTCAGCTCATTCCTAAGGTACTCATACCTCATCCTCTTCTCTGCTTTTGCAAAGTGCACTTCTCGAAACTGTTCCGGATTGCCCTCATACTTTAATGCCTCATCCCCAAACTGTTCGCTAGTCAGGTCAAACACACAGCCGCCCGCCACATTATAACAATGATAATTTCCACCCTTTCTCAAAACTCCGTATACCTTTCCGCCAAAAATATCCTGTGCCAGAAACGCCGTAATAGAACACTGCCCAAGTGTCGGGTTTTCTCTGCTCCAGTCTTTTTGCATCCTTGGGGCACAGGTATATTCACACCAAATTCCAGAAAGCGCATCATATAAATCTCTTGGCGTCCGGATACCCGGATATTCCTCTGTAACCGCTGTGGCATCTGCATGCTCCCAGCCATAAAACTTATATTCCATAGTCCAGCTCCAACCTTTCCGCTTGCTTTTTCACAACGCTTACTTTTTCTCATCTTAGAGCGTGTTTGAACACCAGCCCTTACAATTTTGTATCCGCTTTCCATTATCCCCCTGTTTTTTGTCGTATGCAAATCCATTCAGCAAATCACAAGGGAAATCCTCACACTGACCGCAATGTCCATGTGCCTTTGTTTCGCAGCAAGACTTTACAGGGCAGGCCTGGCCCCAAAACGGCTTATCAATCTGTACACAGCCTGTACAGCCCATTTGCTCCCGGTATGTACATTCACTGCATAACAGCCCGCATCTTGATTCCATGTTATACCTTCCCTCTTCTGCCAGCCCTACATAAATATGTATTTCTGCATTCTCCATGGCGTTGTCCTGATATTCCTCAAAGTCACATTGAAACGACCTTGGCAGGTTCATTTGCCAGATTTCCTGCCATGCGGCGGCAACTGCCTGTACCATGTCCCCATGGATAACAAATTTGGCATATCGTCCGGCCGGAATCCGGAAGACAGCATATTCCTTCTGCTCTGGTTCATCTGCCGTCTCGCAGGCAACCACTACAGTGTAATCCTCATTTTCGTCCCCGGCATATTCAGTGTAAATACCCATCGCCTTTTTAGTTATTTTGCCAGGTATGGACGCCCAAATACCTTCGTTATAAAAACGGTTCCAAAGCCCGCCTATCACAGCCCCCATGTCTGGGGATGCATTATTTGTGCGGGCCGATACGCCTACTGCGATTTTTTCTTCCAGTGTTACAATTTCATATTCCATAAATAAAGCCATCCTTTCTTTTGATAGCCTTATTTTACCAAAACAACGACGACATCTGTATGTCATGGTTTTAAATATTTTTGCCGGATCCCTTCTGCAAACTCTAAGACATCCTGGCGGAGTTCAGCCGGCTCTAAAAGCTCTGCACCGCCCCCAAAGGAAACTATCCAGCTGACAATACTGGTTTTGTCCATAAATCCAAAAGAAAACAAAAGTGATCCGTCTGCAAGGGGCCGAAAGCTTTCCGGACCATATTCTTCAATCAGCCTCCATTTATAATCCGGATGAATTTTGGCTTTTACCTGGAACAAATGGGGAAACACCCTCTCTGAAGATAAATCCGGAAGCGGGGCGGCGCGTTTTTCAAAACATTCGCCTGCCTCTAGCCCTGTCATCCTTCCAAGCTTAAACAGGCGGTAATCCTTCCTGCTTTGGCACCATCCCCACAAATACCAGCTTGCCCATTGAAAAACCAGATAATACGGCTCAACCGTCCGTTGGGATGTTCCCTTTGGCGCGTAATAGCTAAAAGAAACCCTCCGCCCGGAAAGGATGGCGTCGTGCAGCAGCTCTATTTTCGGGGACAAAGAAGCTTTGTACCAAGAGGAAAGGTCGATTAAAATATGCGTATCCCCCGCAAGCACATTAGACGCCCCCACAGAAAGCTTCTCCATCAGCATGGCATAACGGTTTGTGCCGCTCACGCTGTCTAAGCTGCGAAGCCCTGCCAGAATTGCCTGCATGTCCGAAGCGCTAAGCAGCGTACGGTCTATTTTATAGCCGTCCATAATTGTAATGCCGCCGTTTATACCTGGCTTTGTAACCAACGGAATGCCTGCCATGCAAAGCGATTCAATATCCCGGCTAATCGTACGGCGTGAAACCTCAAACTTTTCTGCAAGATAAGGGGCTGTAACCTTCTCATGCTGCAGCAGCACAGATAAAATTCCAATCATACGATCAAGTTTCATATGTTACCCTGTCCAGCGATTTTTTTGTATTTGCCGCCAGTTCTTTCATTTCCCTTGCATTGTCAAGCACTGTATCTGTAATCTTCACCCCGCCAAGCATCCTCGACAGTTCTGTTACGCTCTCCTCTTTAGAGAGCTTTCCTATCGTAGTAACCGTTGTCTGGTTTTCTACGGATTTTTGAATTAGATAATGGCTGTCCGCCATTGCCGCAATCTGCGGCAGGTGCGTAATACAGATAATTTGGTGGCTCCTCCCCAGCAGATTCATTTTTTCAGAAACCATCTGTGCCGTCCTGCCGCTGATCCCCGTATCAATTTCATCGAAAATCAACGCACCTACGTCATCGGAATCCGCCAATACACTCTTTATCGCCAGCATAATCCGGGAAAGCTCCCCGCCGGAAGCGATTTTTTCTAATGGCTTTGGCGCTTCGCCTGGATTGGTAGAAATCAAAAACTCTGCATCATCATATCCATTTGCTGTAAACTGCCCCGTCTGCCGAAACGCCATCGAAAATGAAACGTCAGGAAAATTTAAATCCATCATTTCCTGCCGGATCCTCTCCGTAAGTTTTGCCGCCTCTTCTTTGCGAATCTCCGATACAATGCTGCAAAGCTTAGAAACCGCCTTTTCACTTTCTTTAAACTCCTGTTTTAATTTTGCAAGGTACGCATCATAATCGGAAAGTTTTGCAAGGCGCTCTTTTTTTTCGCTGCACGAAGAAAGGATGTCTTCTATGCTGCTGCCGTATTTGGCTTTCAGGCGGTTGATGGTATCCAAACGTTTTTCGGTTTCGGCAAACGTCTCTTCATCAAAAGAGGTATCTGAAATATATTCGGCAACTTCACGGTTAAAATCATTTAAAAGGCTATCTATTTCTATTAACTGGCTTTCTAGCCCGGCAAGTACCATATCATAGCCGGAAACACCCGACAGCTCCCTTAGGGCATAGCCAATCTGTTCTGATGCCGCTGTATAGCCTTCCGATGTTTTTTCGTATATTCCTGATACCGCTTCCATAATTTTCTGCCCGTTTAAAAGCCGCCTGTAATCGGACTCCAGCTGCATATCTTCACCCGGCGTTACATTTGCCGTTTCGATTTCTTCCACTTCGTATTCTAAAAAAGAAATTTCACGCTCCCTCTTTGCGCTGTCAATATCGGCTTCGCTAAGCTCTTTTTTAATCTTTTTATATGTGGCATAGGCATTTTTCAGCCGTTCTTTTTCTTCTTTTAAACGCCCTTTGGCATAACCGTCCAAAATGTTTAAGTGGTTTTTTCTAACCAATAAGGACTGGTGCTCATGCTGGCCGTGGATATCAATTAAAAGGGCCGCCACTTCTTTTACTTTGGAAACTGGTACGCTTTCGGAATTGATTTTGGATATGCTCCTGCCGTTTATAATTTTCCTGCTTAAGACTAAGTAACCATCTTCTAATGTAATATCCATCGCACCAAGCTTCTGTATTAACTGCTCTTCTTTTACCTGGAATGTCAGCTCCACTAACCCGTATGGGGCGTTTTCCCGGATCATTTCCTTTTGGGCTTTTGCGCCGAGTGCAAGGCTTACAGATCCGATAATAATGGATTTGCCAGCCCCGGTTTCGCCTGTCATAATATTTAAACCCGGCGTAAATTCCACTTCGGCTTCGTCAATAAGCGCCAAATTTTTCACATATAGGTTTAGTAACATAAATTCTCCTTTTATAATGGTATGCAACGGGGTGTATGCCAAAAAACAGACCTGCGCTTTTGGCGCAGGAATGCTTTTACTGTTTTAAAATTAACACAGCTTTCCGCTTCTTTCAAGGACTTTTTATGTTTTAGGCGGCAAAAAAACGCTTCCGGGAAAAAGGAATGGCAGAAACCGCACACGGGATAAAAGGGCCTATAAAAACCTGGCTTCCTTCAGGCAGCAGTAACGGTTCCCGTTTTCCTCGTATGTACCAAATACGCCCTGCACTACGATATCTTCCTCTGCCTTAGGATAATCGTCCGGATACTGGTACCCCTCTTTTGGCTGAAATTCCAGCCCCTGTGAACAGCATTCCGAAGCGTCCGGAATCAGGCAGGCAAAGTAATCTTTTCCGCTTTCCTCGTCATGGTATACCGAAAATTTACCTTTTACCTTCACTGATTTCCCTTCATAATCGTCTGGTTCCACCATCATATTGTATACTTCCGAATATACCATAGTCGAGCTAAGCGCCGTCAGATCCAAATCCGCCGTCTTTTGCGTTTCCCCGGCGGCATCCGATCCAGTGGCAGACGCGCCGCCTGCGCAGCCTGCCAACGCCGCCAAAGCTGCTGCCATTACAAGCAGGGCGGCTGTTTTTTTGATAGATTTCTTTTCGGAAAAACAAAATTTTTTTCTCATTTTCTGATACCTCCAACAATAAAACCAACAAGACAAAACAATAGGAAAACAACGATATCCACGGCAACAATAGTCGACCCCACCGGAGTCCCCGCCACAATGGAAATCAAAATTCCGGCAACGGCACAGCAGACGGAACAAACTGCCGAGCAAACCGTAACGGAACGGAAGCTGCGAAACAGGCGCATCGCCGAAAGCGCGGGAAATATCACCAGGGCCGAAATCAAAAGGGAGCCGACCAGATTCATTGCCAGCACGATGATCATGGCTATCACAACGGCAATCAAAAGATTGCAGGCATCCGCCCCGACGCCCGTAGCTTTCGCAAAGCCCTCGTCAAACGTAACCGCAAATATTTTATTATAAAACAAAAGAAACACCACCGTCACGGCTGCCGAAAGGGCGATACACAGCCAGACATCCGTTTTTGTCAGCGTCAGTATAGAGGTTGACCCGAACAGGGTCGTACACACATCCCCCGACAGGTTTGACGCGTCTGAAAATAAGTTCATAAAAAGATACCCCAGCGCCAGTGCGCTTACCGACACCATAGCGATAGCTGCGTCCCCTTTAATTTTGGCATTCTGCCCTGCGCACAGCAGTAAAATGGCGCATGTAACCGTAAAAAACAGTACCACAGGCATATCGCTTACCAGATTTATCACAGATGCAGCCGCCGTAGCGCAAAACGCCACATGGGAAAGCCCGTCCCCGATAAACGAATACCGCTTGAGCACAAGGGTTACGCCAAACAGCGAGGAGCAGAGCGCGGTCAAAACTCCTACAACCAGCGCATACTGCACAAAAGGATACTCCAGATACAATACCAGTTTTTCCATGATTCCAGTCATTTTTCCACACCGCCTTCCTGTCCGGAAAACAGCTTTCCGGTTTCACTTTGCAAATATTCGTTCTTTGTCCCAAAAAACAGATCTCTTCCAATGTGCAGAATATGGGTGGCGTAGGTAAGGGCGGCCGCTATATCATGGGATATCATGATCACCGTAATATTATCCTTTTGGTTTAGCTCCCAAATCAGGCGGTACATTTCCGCCG
>OFGF01001251.1_pt1 | contig 16645 bp, 19 predicted proteins | sample 1521711 | NCBI WGS metagenome assembly OFGF01 (sample SAMEA3504092, study PRJEB24116) | mouse gut metagenome | biome: mouse gut; feature: mouse-associated habitat; material: faeces | place: Denmark | collected 2011 | reverse complement strand
AGACCGTGGCCCATACCGTCCACCCCACCCAAAAGCCCGTGGAGCTGTGCGAGTATCTGATAAAGACCTACACCGCCCCCGGCGAGGTGGTGGCGGACATCTGCGCGGGCTCCGGCACAACGGCCATCGCCGCGCTGAACACGGGCCGGGAATTTATCTGCTTTGAGACGGCCCCGGCCTTTTACGGCCCGGCCACGGAGCGCATCACGCAGGCGCGGGCGGCTGTGGCCGCTGGCGGAAAGGGGGTGTGACTATCGGTAAATATAACGTGATATACGCCGACCCGCCGTGGCGGTACGCCCAAAAGGGCCTGCAAGGTGCGGCGGAGCGGCACTACCCCACAATGGGGATTGAGGAATTATGCGCGTTGCCCGTGGCGGATTTGGCGGCCCCGGACAGCGTTCTTTTTCTGTGGGCCACGTTCCCCCAGCTCCCGGAGGCCCTGCGGCTCATCAAGGCGTGGGGCTTCCAGTATAAGTCCGTGGGCTTTGTCTGGCTGAAAAAGAACAAAAAGGCGGACAGTTGGTTTTACGGGCTGGGCTTTTGGACGCGGGCCAATGCGGAGGTGTGCCTGCTGGCGACCCGTGGGCATCCCCGGCGAAAGGCCCCCAACGTCCACCAGTTCATTATCTCCCCTATCGAGGGCCACAGCAAAAAGCCGGATGAGGCCCGGGAGAAAATCGTGGCCCTTATGGGGGACGTGCCCCGGGTGGAGCTGTTCGCCCGCCAGACGGCCCCCGGCTGGGACGTGTGGGGGAACGAGGTGGAGCCCACCGAGGGACTTCGGGACATTTTGTCCCAAAGGAAAGGAGGCTAAAAATGCCCTATGTGAACGTACCTAACGACCTATCGAAAATCAAGACCAAAATCGCTTTCAATCTGACAAAACGCCAGCTTGTGTGTTTCGGCGGCGCGGCCCTTGTGGGAGTCCCCTCCTACCTGCTGGCCCGGAATACCTTTGGGAACACGGCGGCGCTTTTTTTGATGCTGGGCATCATGCTCCCGGCGTTCCTGCTGGCGATGTATGAGAAAGACGGCCTGCCGCTGGAAAAGGTGGTGAAGAACATCATCCGGGCCAAGTACCTGCGGCCCGGCGTGAGGCCCTACAAGACCGGGAATATCTACGCGCCCTTTACCGGGCAGGCGGGAAAGGAGGCAGTGAATGGAAAACCGAAAAAGCAAAAGAAAGAATAAGGCGGCCTTATCCGCCCAGCAGTCCATCCCCTATGTGGCGATGCACCCGGACGGGGTGTGCCAGCTCCCCGGCGGGCTCTACACAAAGACCGTGGAATATGAGGACATCAATTATTCCGTGGCATCCACCGAGGATCAGTCCGCGATATTCAGCGGGTGGAGCTCGTTCCTCAACTACTTCGACAGCGCGCTCCCCGTCCAGCTCTCCTTTATCAACCGCCGCTCCCACTCCACCAGCCGCTACCATGTGAACATCCCCGCCCAGGCGGACGATTTTGACAGCATCCGGGGCGAGTTCGTGGGGATGCTCAAACGGCAGATTGCCCGCTCCAACAACGGGATTGAACGCTCCAAATATATCACCTTTGGCGTGCCCGCCGAGGGCATCGCCGCCGCCCGGCCCCGGCTTGACCGGGTGGAGGCGGACGTGATGGGCAACCTCCACCGGCTGGGCGTTCCCTCGTCCCCGCTGGACGGGCGGGAGCGGCTGGCCCTCCTGCATGGGCAGATGCACCCCGGACGGCGGGAGCCGTTCCGCTTTTCGTGGGCGGATATTTCCAGAACGGGCATGGGCACAAAGGACTTCATCACCCCCAGCGGCGGCTTTGACTTTAGGGGCTCCCGGTTCTTCCGTGTGGGCGGCTTTTGGGGCGCGGCGTCCTATCTTCAGATTTTGGCGTCCGAGCTCTCTGACCGCCTTTTGCGGGAAATTCTGGAGCTGGACGCGGAGCTCACCGTCACCATGCACATCCAGACCGTTGACCAGTTAAAGGCGATAAAGACCATCAAGGGGAAAATCTCGGACATTGACAAGATGAAAGTGGAGGAGCAGAAAAAGGCCGTCCGCGCCGGGTACGACATGGATATTCTTCCCCCCGACCTTATCACCTTTTCCAAGGACGCGGCGGAGCTTTTGGGGGATTTGCAGTCAAGGAATGAGCGGATGTTCCTTTTGACGTTCACCGTCATCAACCTCGCCCCCACCCGCCAGCGGCTGGAAAATGACGTGTTCACCGTCTCCGGCATCGCGCAGAAATACAACTGCGCCTTAAAGCGGCTGGACTGGCAGCAGGAGCAGGGCTTTATGTCCTCGCTGGCCCTCGGCTATAACGAGGTGCAGATACAGCGGGGCATGACCACCAGCTCCACCGCGATTTTCATTCCCTTTATGACGCGGGAGCTCCGCATGGGCGGGCAGGCCCTCTACTACGGCATGAACGCCCTTTCCCACAATGTCATCATGGCAGACCGGAAAAAACTGAAATCCGCTAACGGGATGTATCTGGGCTCCACGGGCTCCGGCAAGAGCTTTGCCGCCAAGCGGGAATTGATAAACGTCTTTCTTGCCACAAGTGACCGCATCGTTATCGTTGACCCGATGGGGGAATATTCCCCGCTGGTGCGGCGGCTGGGCGGGCAGGTCATCGAGATCGCCCCGGACAGCCCCCACCACATCAATCCGATGGACATTGATTTGAGCTTCGACGAGGAAAACCCGATGGCGCTGAAAGCCGACTTTATTCTGTCGCTGATGGAGCTGATCGTCGGCGGCAAGGACGGCTTACAGCCAGTGGAGCGTACCGTTATTGACCGCTGTGTGCGCCAGATGTACCGGGAACACTTGCAGGACCCGGAAACAAGCAAAATGCCGACCCTCCAAACCCTGTATGACCTGCTCTGTTCCCAGCCGGAGGGCGAGGCGGTACGGCTGGCAACTGCCCTTGAAATTTATGTGTCAGGTTCCCTTAACGTGTTCAACCATGAAACCAATGTGGACCTGAACCGCCGTCTTGTATGCCTTGACTTAAAAAAGCTGGGGGCCGGGCTTCGGACGATTGCCATGCTCATTATGCAGGACTTGGTAAACTCGCAGGTGTCCATGAATTTCCTGCGCGGTATCGCTACATGGTGCTACTTCGACGAATTTCATGTGCTGCTCCGTGACCGTCTGACGGCAAGCTATTGTGTGGCGATCTGGAAAATGCTGCGAAAAAAAGGGTGCGTTCCCAGTGCTTTAACGCAGAACGTGAAAGATTTTCTGGCAAGCCCGGAGATCGAGAACATCTTTGAAAACTCGGACTTCCTTGTGCTGCTCTCGCAGGCACAGGGCGACCGGCAGATTTTAGCCAAACAGCTTGGGATCAGCCCCCACCAGCTTTCCTATGTGACCCATACCAATTCCGGCGAAGGACTGCTGTTCTTCGGGAACACCACCATCCCGTTTGTTGACCGCTTCCCGCAGAACACAGAGCTGTATGCCATTATGACCACTCGCCCGGAGGACAAAAAACAGGAAATGAACCGGGCATAACACACTTCAGGCCATGATGGCCCGAGGTTTGGAAAGGAGGGATACATCATCGGAAAGAAACCGGATAAACGGAATTTTCAAAAGCCGGAGCCGACAGAGGATACCGGAGGCAATCGCCCCGGACCGGCTGAACGGGAAGGGCCTTCCCCCGCACCGTCCCGACGCCTGCGGTTTGAGGACGAGGATACCGGGCAGGACAGTCCTTCGGGCCACAATGGCCCGAAGTCCAAAAGCGGCAAGTTTCAAGAGGACAGCCGGAAAAGCCGTCCCTCTGACCGCATGAGGCAGGAAGATGAAGCGGGCGGGCCGCAGGATACTGGCAAGGCACAGGAGCCGGAGGGTTCCGCCGAAAAGGCCGGGAGCAAAAAGGACAAGTACCAGAAAGCACAGGCAAAAGCGGAACACGCCGGGGAAAAGCTGGGAAAGGCTCGGGAGAAACTGGACAAGACCGAGGCAAAACGGGCAGCGAAGAAACCGCCGGGGCTTGCGAAGAAAGCTGTCCGGGGAGCCCGCACCGAAGCATGGTTTTATCTCCACAACAAAATTCACGAAGTTGAGCATGAAAATGTGGGGGTGGAAGGAGCCCATAAGTCGGAACTTGTGGCCGAGGCCGGAGCCCGGAAACTGACCCGGTATGCCAAACGCCGCTGGCGGGAACATCCGGCCCGGAAGGTGGCAAAGTGGGAACGGAAGGACATAAAAGCCCGGGCCAATGTGGATTTTCAAAAAATGGCCTCCGAGCACCTGGAACTTGCCAGCAATCCGCTTTCCCGTGTGCAGCAGAAATGGAAACTGAAACGCCGGTATTCCAAAGAGGCAAAAGCGGCTGCAAAACAGGGCGCAAAGGCCGCAAAGAAAACCGCTGCCGCTTCGGGAACTGCAACCCGGCGGGCGGCGCAGTTTGTGACCCGTCATCCCGTGGCGGTGCTGGTCCTGCTCCTGCTGTTGCTGCTCTGTTTTCTTGTGTCGGCGGTAAGCTCCATCTTTCCCACGCTTGGCAGCGGCCTTGCCAATGCGTTATCCGGCACCTCCTACGCCTCGGAGGATACGGATCTGCTGGGGGTGGACGAGGACTACACGGCGCTGGAAAACGAGCTGGCGCAGACGGTAGCGAACATTGAAAGCACCCATCCCGGCTATGACGAGTACCGCTATTCCGTGGACGAGATCGGCCATAACCCCTATGAGCTGGCGTCCTATTTCTCTGCAAAGTACCATGTCTATTTCCGGGAACAGGTGCAGGACGAGCTGCGGGAGATCTTCGAGGCACAGTATGAGCTGACCTTGACGGAGGAAGTCGAGATACGCTACCGCACCGAAACCAGCACCGACCCGGAGACCGGGGAAACCACCAGCGAGGAAGTCCCCTATGAGTATTACATTCTCAATGTGACCCTCACAAACAAGACGCTGCCCGCCGTGATCCTGCCGAGGCTTAACGAACAGCAGCGGGAAATCTACATCGTTATGCAGCAGCTCAAAGGCAACAAACCCTATCTGTGGGAAGGAATTTACAACGGCGGCGAAGATACCGGCCCCAGCTATGAGATACCCGGCGAGGCGCTGGATGACCCGGCTTTTGCGGCGCTCATGGAAGAAGCCACAAAGTACATCGGCTGGCCCTATGTGTGGGGCGGCTCCAGCCCGTCCACCTCCTTTGACTGTTCGGGCTTTGTCTGCTGGGTGTACACGGCCAGCGGCGTCCACAACCTGCCCCGTACCACGGCGCAGGGCATTTACAACCAGTGTGCTATCATTTCTCCCTCCGAGGCAAAGCCCGGCGACATTATCTTTTTCACGGGAACCTATGACAGCCCCGGCCCTGTGTCCCATGTGGGGATTTATGTGGGCGACGGGATGATGCTTCATTGTGGTTCGGTGCGTCCAGATAGGGCGAAAGTAGAAGTAGATGAAAGGGGGATAGATTGAAGGTACTACCCCGTAAGATAACACGGGAATCCACCTGACTAACCGAAAGGCGAAAGCTGACACGGGAACATAGCACGTCAGGAAAGCGGAAAGTCACCTAAAGGCAATCGGGTGCGACTGAACCGCAAGGATAAGTGAATATGAGGATAATTCTGGGTTTGAATCTTGTGAGTTCCCAGTCCCTGTTCAGTGTGGGCATAGGAAATTTGCCTGAAACCTATGGTGCGAACAGTGTTAGAAAGGCGAACCTTCAGACACGTTATCAGCAATGCCGGAAAGGGTTGCCTTCCGGCAGGTTATCAATTATCACGCACGGCACGCCGGAGAACCGGTGTCAACGGAACGAAAGCATATCCGACAATTCACACTTACCTACTACTTTCGTTAACTGGAGATTGCCTAAACCAGAATGCCCGCAAGGGCTATGTGGCAGACACTGAAAATCTGGCATGGCAACGGAGCTTCCATAGTAGTCCGAGAACCCTGAAAAGACAGGGAAAGCCGTAAATACGGATGCGGGAAAGCCGCTCACATGGCGAAGGGAAGCAGTCTGAGCGAATTAAAATCAAAAATTGATTAGGGAGGAAAACCTCAATGAAACCAACAATGGAGATTTTAACCAAATTGCAGGAAAACTCAAAGAAACACCATGATGAAATATTTACAAGGCTCTACCGTTATCTGCTCCGCCCGGATATATACTTTACCGCCTACCAGCATTTGTACTCAAATAACGGTGCTGGAACAAAAGGCGTGAATGAGGATACGGCGGACGGATTCAGTGAGGTATATGTAGAGCGGATTATTGAAGTGTTGAGGACGGGAACATACTGCCCGAAGCCAGTACGCCGAACCTATATCCAGAAGTCCAACGGGAAAATGCGCCCTTTAGGGCTGCCAACTTTTGCGGACAAGCTGGTTCAGGAAAGCATGAGAATGGTTTTGGAGGCAGTTTACGAGCCGGTTTTCTCACACTATTCACACGGGTTTCGCCCAGGAAGAAGCTGCCACACCGCATTAGCGCAACTCAAGAAGGAGTTTATTGGGGCAGGCTGGTTTATTGAGGGCGATATAAAAGGCTGTTTCGACAACATCAACCACACGGTGCTGATTTCCGTACTAAAAAAGAAAATCAGGGACGCCAGATTCCTAAACCTCATTCAGCTGTTTTTAAAGGCAGGCTACATGGAGAACTGGAAATACTATGGTACTTACAGCGGCTGTCCGCAGGGCGGGATTATTTCACCAATCCTTGCGAATATCTACCTGAATGAACTGGACAGCTATGTTGAGGAATTGAAAAAGGAGTTTGATGTCAAGACACCGTACAAAACAACGCCGGCATATCAGGCGATAGCAAGAAAGCGGGCAAACCTCAAAAGAAAGATAGACCGCCGGGAGGACGGTACAGAGCGTGACCTGCTGATAGCGGAATACAAGAAGCTGTCGGGAGAGTTGTATAAAACCCCGGCGAAGCTATGCGATGACAAAAAGATTAAATATGTCCGCTACGCTGATGATTTCCTGATTGCCGTAAATGGGAACAAGCAGGACTGCGAATGGATTAAGGCGAAACTCACGGAGTTTATCCAAGATACCCTGAAAATGGAACTAAGCCAAGAAAAGACGCTGATAACCCATAGCAGTACACCCGCAAGATTTTTGGGCTATGATGTGCGGGTGCGCCGTGACCAGCAGGTGAAGCCGTGGAAGAAATGCAGACAGCGCACAATGAATAATACCGTGGAATTACTGATACCCTTCCAGGATAAAATCGAAAAGTTTCTGTTTTCTAAAGGCATTGTCAAACAAAGAGCCGATAACGGGAAACTGGAACCGGCTGGGAGGCTGTCACTGTTGCGCCACACAGATTTAGAGATTGTGACGGTCTTTGACGCTGAACTAAGGGGGATATGCAACTACTATCATCTTGCCAGCAATTACCGGAACCTAAACTATTTCAGCTATCTAATGGAGTACAGCTGTCTGAAAACACTGTCCGGCAAACACCGGTGCAAGCTGTCTAAAATTTATGACAAGTACCGCATTGGTGAGAAACGCTGGGGGATTCCCTATGAAACGAAAGCCGAGAAGAAAATCCGCCGCCTTACAAAGTTCAATGAGATTGACGGCAAAAAGTGTGAGGACATAGAGCCTGCGATAGTAACGGTTATTTCCAAAGGGAGAACCACGATTGATGACCGGTTAAAAGCCAGAATATGCGAACTTTGCGGAAAGGCAGGTGGGAAATTGGAGGTTCACCATGTAAACAAGGTGAAGAACCTGAAAGGAAAAGAACCGTGGGAACAGGTAATGATAGCAAAACGGCGCAAAACTTTGGTGGTTTGCTATGACTGCCACCAGAAAATACATCATGGATTCTAAGAGTTATTTCTGCAATGGAGCAAAGAGGGCGAGCCGTGTGCATTGAGAGGTGCAAGCACGGTTTTGGGAGGGGGCTGCGCAGACCTACCATAGAAATGTGGCAAGGCGGCGCTTTCCTACTCTACCCCATCCAATACGCAAACATCAATTCAAGCTACTGGCAGACACATTTCTATGCCTTCGGGCGTTTGTGAGCCAGAGGAAAGGAGTCCTTGCATGAACAAGATCGACAAGCTCGATAAGGAACTGGAAAAAGCCCGGGAGAAGGCTGCCGAATGGCAGGCCAAAATCCGGGAGCTGGAAAAGCAGAAACAGGAGGAAGAAAACAGCCAGATCGTGCAGGCGGTGCGCTCCCTCAAATTGACGCCCGCCGAGCTGATGGCTTTTCTGAATGACCCCAAAAACAGCCTTACCGCTTCGGGCCATACTGACCCGAAGCCGGAGGCACCCGAAAAGGAGGACACGGCCCATGAAGAAAACTAAATTTCGCAGGCTGGCGGTGATGGCTGCCAGCCTTTTGTGTTGCCTGAACTTTACGTTCCCGGCTTACGCCCAGAGCAATGAGCCGCAGCCGGAGACAGCTCCCGCCCCGGCGGAAACCGAAGCGGAGCCGGAAACCCAGAACCCCTTTACCCCGGACGGGACGGGAACCGTGGTGGACAACGCCACCGACGAGGACGGTAAAGAGTTTTACACCATTACCACAGCAGACGAGAGCGTGTTTTATCTGGTGATCGACAAACAGAAAACCAGCGAGAACGTCTATTTCCTCAATACCGTTACCACAGACGACCTTCTGCCTCTTGCTGAACAGGGTAAGGAACCGCCCAAAGAAGTGACCCCTGAGCCAGAGCCAAAGCCCACCGAACCGGTGGAGGAAGTACCGGAACCCGAGCCGGAGAAAAAGGACAGCCCCCTTCTCTCTCTGCTCCTGATCGGTGCGGTGGTGCTGGCCGGCGGTGGAATTGGTTACTATTTCAAGATTTACAAGCCGAAGCATGAAGCCCCGGATTTGGAAGATGATTACTGCGAATATGAGGACGGGGAGCTGGAGGAGATCGCAGAGGAACCCGAGGACGAAGATACCCCGCCGTGGGAGGAAGATACGGAGGAATGAGAATGAATTTTACAAGCAGCCCTTTTGAACGAATGATGAAGGAAGTACCGCACCCCGGCTGGGACAATGACGACCCTTGTAAGGGATGCCGTTATTACAAGGAGTGCAAAGGAAAGAAAAAACAGTGCCGGAAGAAGTTCCGGGCGCTGATCGTGGAGCCCCGCCCTTCGGGCCATCGTGGCCCGAAGTCATAAATGGACGCCCGGGAGCTGACCCGTGACGAGAAGAAGAAAATCCGTTCTCTTGTCACGGGGATGTGCGCCAACTATGACCGGGAAAGCGGCCTGTGCCTTCCTCTGGACTGTGCCTGCTATATGCTGCACAAGTGCTGGACAGGGGCGTACTGCCGTTACTTCCGCGAGGCTGTCCTGCCCCTTGCCCCGAAGCTTCAAGCGGCGCTGACAACGGAAGGCATCTCCCCGGAGCTGCGGGCCTGTGCGGTCTGCGGAAAGGCATTTCTGCCCGAGGGGCGTCAAGCCTACTGTTCCGACGCCTGCAAGGCTGAGGGGAACCGCCGGAAAAGCCGGGAACGCATGAGGAAAATGCGGGAGAAAAGGCCGGGCGGCGGTTACGATTTGCCGCCCCGAAAGGCTTGATATTCCGGGCTTTTTGGAGGGTGTTTCCGGGGTGGGAATATCTTATTACATTCCTCCCCGGTCTGCCCTCTTATTTCGTAACATCCAGCACTTCGGGCCATGTTGGCCCGAGGCACAGAAAGGAGGGATCTCTTGGAGACAGTACAAGGATATGTGATTTTGAAAGCTGCCACCTTTGAAACCGGACACGGCTTTGCGCTGGGGCATAATCCGGGAGCGCCGAGCCCCTTTGTGACCTGGCAGTTTACCGAGGGGGAAAACGGTCATCGGGATTACTACTGGGGCCGCTATGGAAACAGCCAGACATGGGCGCAGCGGGACTTTGACCGCCGGGTGGACGATTATCAGCAGCTTTACCATGCGGCGGTCAAGCATACCGAGCTGGGACCGGAGGGCGTTTACCGCTATTATTCCACCCAGCGCCCCGTAGACATAGGGACTTATCCGAAGCCGCCGGATAACCAGCCCCTTTCCATTGTCAACTACGATGACGACAGGCGGCGTCCTGTGACAGACGGCAGGCTTCTGGCATGGGGCGAACTGACCTATGCAAAGCCGCTGACCGAAAAGCAGATGGAGGACTATGAGCTGAAACCAGCACCGGGCAATCCTGACCGGGTGCGCCCATCCATTACCGCCCGGCTCAAAGATGGAAGCAGGGGGCAGGAACCCCCGAAGGAGCCCGACCAGAAGCGGAGCCATAAAAACCATGAGGAACGATAAAGGAGGATCGCCATGCACGAAAAAGACAACTATCTGAAAACCGCCGAGCTCTCCACGGAGCAGAACTGCAACATGATCGACGGCGTACCCAACAACATGCCCATCCAACCCACGCCCCCGGAGCTGGACGCAAAACCGATTGATAAGGTAAAGGAACCCAAAGAGCGCCGGAAAGGCCGGGAGCTAGAACGCTGATGGAGAACCGCAAGCGGAATGTCCATCTGCACGTCATGGTAACGCCGGATGAGCTGGCAGCCATCCATGAGCGGATGGCCGAGGCGGGCATTTCCAACGCCGGGGCCTATGTACGGAAAATGGCTCTGAATGGGTATATCCTGCACATCGACCTTGCACCTGTAAAAGAGCTGATCTCTCTGCAACGGCGTTGTTCCAACAATCTCAATCAGGTTGCCATACACGCACATACCTATGGCGTGTACCCGGAGGAAATCGACGGATTGAAGCGGGACTATGAAAAGCTGTGGGGCGAGGTGTCAAAGGTGCTGCGGGAGCTCTCCGAGCTGGTGGCAAAGTAAGACGAGGGCGGCAGGTTCCGATGTTGGGACCTGCCGCCTTGTTCTTTTTACCATCTATATCTATGTTTCCGAAAATGTAATTCCCGAAGTCCAGCCTCTTTACAAATAGACGATAGAATTTTTAGTATTTCTTCTCGTGTAGAATTAAGCCATTCAGCAAGCTCACGATCATAGAAACAATAAGCGACATCTTCGCCTGTGCCATATGTCGAATAGGCGTTTTCCTTTTTGGCTATTTTCAATCGTCTGCGAATTGCTGTTAGCATATCAGTGATAGTATAGAGTTTTTCTCTCCATAAAGAGTTTTGGACAGAAGATTTTCCATCAGCCTGTTTTAATATGGAGCCATCACGAGTTCTTAGTACCCCTGTATTCAAGGCAATTAGCGTATCTTCAATCGCTTTATCAAAATCCTCCATTCGACCTTCTTGATAAATGTCATCTTGAAAGGCTGGACGATCAAAGCACTCCAAATAAAATTGGACAAGCTCTTTATCTTTTTCAAAGGCAGGTGTGGAAGAAGTAGTTTCGACTTCCAAAATTGCTGTCTGTTCTGCAAGCTGCTTCCAACTTTGTAGCAGTTCTTTAGGATAACGAGTAATATCCGTATCAATCAATTTAGAACAAGACTGGCATAACCAAATTCCATTTTCAAACGACTTTCTTTCTTCGGGTGTCATAGAAGCGTCATAGCGTGGACCGCCTTGAGCCGCTGCACAGATATGAGCTGCTACCCCTATATTTGTAACTTTTTCAGGATTGGTATTTGCCCCACAAGTCAACTTTCGGCAAGCAGGATTACTACATCTTCTACCAACCCGATTTGCCAGTAATTCCTTTGTTGCTGAAGTAAAGTCGTCTCTGATGTTCCCCATGTTCATCACCTCGTCTAACCAAAATATTGATTTCATTATATCATAACTTTTTAGATAAAACCATCAAACTTCTGGCCAGAATGACCCGAAGTTTTGGGACAGGATTCACTAATCTTTCGCAACATTTATGTCCCCGGGCAGGCATAATAAAATAGAGGTAGGAAGGATAGATAAAGGAGGTTTTGAAGATGAAGATACTGCTGAAAATATTGGTTGCTCCCTTTGCGTTGGCACTGTCCCTTTTGGCGGCTCTGCTGGTGTTCCTGTTTGATATTTGTGCCGTCCTGCTGACGATTGCCTCTGTGATCCTGGTGGTGCTGGGTGTCGCTCTCTTTTTCACGCCGACGCCCATAGGCGGGATTGTATTTCTGTTTCTTGCCTTCCTTCTTTCGCCGTATGGACTGCAAGCGGCGGCGGGCTCCCTTCTTTGGGCGCTGGACGGAGGCAAATCCGCTCTGTACCGGTTTCTGGCAAGTTAAGCAGCCTCGGGTCATACTGGCCCGAAGTTGGGGCGGTCTGGATGGGCCGCCCCTTTCTCATGGAAAGGAGGGATGATTTTTGGCTACCACAACTTTGTTACAGCGCCATGCGGGCGAAGGCGAAACGATTGCTGAGGCAATCCGGGATTGTCTGGACTATGGCAAGGACCCGGAGAAAACAGAAAGCGGAAAGTATATCTCCGCTTATGAATGTGATCCGGCCACCGTGGCCGACGAGTTCCTTTTGGCAAAGGCCAGCTATGCCGCTATGACGGGCCGGGAACAGAAAAAAGAAAATGATGTGCTGTGCTATCAGATACGACAATCCTTCTATCCGGGCGAGATCACCCCGAAGGAGGCGAACCGTATCGGCTATGAGTTGGCTATGCGCTGGACGAAGGGGCGGCACGCTTTTATCGTTACCACGCATACCGACAAGCAGCACATCCATTGTCACATTTATTACAACTCCACCACCCTTGACTGCACCCGGAAATTCCGAAACTTTTGGGGCTCCAGCTTCGCCCTCCGTCGGCTCTCTGACAGGCTGTGCCTTGAAAACGGGCTGTCCATCGTGGAGAACCCGAAGCCCCGGAGCAAGAGCAAGTATCGGAACTATGGGGAGTGGCAGAAAGACCGGAAAGGGCCGCTTTCCTATCAGGACCGACTGCGCCTTGCTATTGATACCGCACTGGCGGAACGCCCCGCCGATCTGGATGAATTTCTTGCCCTGATGAAACGGGCCGGATATGAAGTCAAGAAGGTTCGGGGAGGCGGTATCAGCTTCCGGCTGACCGGGCAGGGACAGGAACGCTTCACCCGTCTGCGTGCCTCCACGCTGGGGGACGGCTACGACTTGCAAGATGTTCTGTCTGCCATTGAGGGCAAAGAAAAACGCTCCGGGCGCTCGGAGCGGAAAATCAGTCTGGCGGTGGATATTCAAGCGAAGCTGGCTGCCGGTAAGGGGCCGGGATATAAACGCTGGGCGAAGGTATTTAACATTAAGCAGATGGCCGCCGCTCTTGCCTATATACAGGACAATGGCCTGACCGATTATGAGCAGTTGGCGCAGAAGGCCACCGAGGCGGCAGACCGTTTCCATGCCATTTCCGAACAGGTCAAGCAGACAGAACAGGCCATGAAAACCAATGCCGGGCTAAAGGCTGCAACAGTTCAGTATGCCAAAACCCGTCCGGTCTTTGAGCAGTATAAGGCGACGAAGTACAGCCGGAAATTCCTTGCGGAGCATGAGGCCGACCTTGAACTGTACCGGGCTGCACAAGCGGAAATGCGCTCTCTGCTGGGCGGGGCAAAGCTCCCCAAAATGGATGTGCTGAAGGAAGAAGGCCGTAAGCTCACAGCAAAGAAAAAACAGCTCTATGGAGAATATCAAAAGGCACGACGGGATATGCAGGAGATCGTCACAATCAAGGCGAACATTGACACTTTGATGGGCTACACCGAACCGGGAAGAAAGCAGGAAAAGGAGCGTTAAGGTTATGAAAACAAGGAGCAAAGCGACGCTGACACTTCGGGCCATGTTGGCCCGAAGATACGGGTTTGGGGCGAGCCCCAACAAGCCGCCTTTGTGCCACTTGTGGCCACAGAGGCATTGCTTGCCACTTAGCGGCAGCCCCTAAAATGGCGCAAAAAAACAGAGGCCCTTATTCTGGAACCTCCGTTTCTCTGGCTTTCTTAATGCCTTCGGCTGTGGCTTCTATCACGACAAGCTCTTTTTCATTCATGGAGTTTAGAAGTACATCAATGTGCTTTCTACAAGAGCTTGACCTTGCCCCTCCGTCCGCATGAATAAACTGGTCAACTGAAACGTCAAACATGGTAATGAGTTTAACAAAAAGGTCGAAGCTGGGATACTGACCTTTGTTCTCAATATTCATAATGGTACGGGAGTCACGGTCTACTAATTCCGCAACATAGGCTTGTGTCCAGCCCTTTTCTTCTCTGGCTCTTTTGAGAGCTGCCCCGAGGCCGTGAAAGTCAAACCTTCTTTCATCTTGGTTCATTCTCATATCACCCTATATCATTCTACATTTCGTGTTAGATTATGAGAATGTAATGAAATTTTACATTAAGTAGTATTTTATTTCGCATCCGTGTAGGCTCTAACTTGTATTATTCGAGGTAGAGAACTATAATATATCCTGTGGAGGTGCGAAATGGACTATATGACATTGAAAGAGGCCGCCGAAAAGTGGGGCGTGACACCTCGTAGGGTAAATTATTATTGCGCTGGAGGGCGTATCCCCGGCGCTGTAAAAATGGCCGGTGTTTGGCTGATCCCTAAAACTGCGGAGAAGCCGATTGATGGGCGGACAAGACAAGGGAAGGAGTTGCGCCATGAATAAAATTTTGATTATAGATGATGACAGAGAACTGTGCGCTTTGATTAAACGCAGCGTACAATCAGAACATATAGAAGCCGATTTTTGTAATACCGGAAAAGAAGGATTGCAGAAATTAAAAGAGCAGAAATATCAGCTTGTGGTGCTGGATGTGATGATGCCCGGTATGGATGGCTTTGAAACGCTGGAAGAAATCCGCAAAGAAAACAGCCTGCCGATTTTGATGTTCACATCCAAAAATGACAGTGCTTCTAAAGTGCGGGGGTTACGGGCCGGTGCGGACGATTATCTGACAAAGCCGTTTGATATGGACGAACTGATTGCCCGTATTGCGTCCCTCATTCGCCGCTACACCCGCTTTAATCAGCAAGCCGGAGCCATGCAAAAACTGGATTTTGACGGATTGCAAATTGACCTTGAAAATCGTTCTGTCACTACGGAAAACGGCACTTTTGAACTTCCGCCAAAGGAATTTGATCTGCTCCTGTACTGTGCAAAGCATCAAGGAAAAATTTTGACAAAACAGCAGATTTATGAGGAAGTATGGGGCGAAGAATATTTCTATGATGACAGTAACATTATGGCGATTATCAGTCGGCTTCGTAAAAAATTAGAAGTCAATCCTTCCAGTCCAAAGTATATCCAAACGGTCAAAGGGATTGGCTACCGCTTTAATAAGGAGGTGTAGCCGGCATGGAAATCATCGTTTTCTTGTCCATTGTGATTGCTGTTGTGGCTGTGTTGACTTCCATCGTTCTCGTTCGGCGCGTAAAAAAGCAAATAGCAGAAATGACCGACGCTCTGGTTGATGTGAAAAATGGAAATGGCAATCGGCGTATTTTGTCTGCAACAAATGAACTGACCGCACCTCTTGCCTATGAAATCAATGAGATCGTTGTGGCCTATGAAAGCAGACTTTCGATTGTCCGGCAGACAGAAGAAACCAACCGCCAGCTTATGACGAGCCTTTCTCACGATGTTCGGACGCCCCTTACCACTCTGATTGGGTATCTTGATGCTGCACACAAAGGACTGGTCACAGGAAAAGACCGGGATGATTATATTGAAACCGCCCGCCGGAAAGCCCATGATTTGAAAGAATATATTGATGTACTCTTTGACTGGTTCAAGTTAAATTCCGACGAGTTCGCTTTGGAAATCCAGCCTGTTGAGGCCGCAGAGCTGACAAGAAATATCCTGATTGACTGGATACCGATTTTTGAGGATAAACAGGTTGATTATGATATTGATATTCCTGAACAGCCTGTCTGGGTAAGACTGGATATGGACAGCTATATGAGGATCGTCAACAATCTCATTCAAAATGCAGTTTCACACAGCCATTGCGACAAGATCGAAATAACCCTGTCAAAGAAAAACCATCACATGGAAATCGTTTTAGCAGACAATGGCATAGGAATTAAAAACGAGGATCTGGAGCATATCTTTGAACGTCTCTATCAATGTGGCCAGGCGGGCCCTGATCAGGGCAGCGGCCTTGGCTTATCTATCGTCCATCAGCTTGTGGAAAAAATGGATGGCACAATAACAGCAAAAAGCCCAAAAGAAAACGGCACAGCTTTCACTTTACTTTTTCCCTTAGCCGGTTGATGCCCCGCCTTTTATGCCAGGAGCTTTCATTTAAATTGCAAGGTTAATGCAAGGCTATGGCAAGGTTAATGCAAGATTGGTATGATAGAATATCTTACAGAACAGGAGGGCTGAATATGGATGGCTACATTATTGAAACAGAAAATCTTACAAAGCAATATGGTACACAAAGGAGTGTCTCCAACCTCAATATCCATGTGGCAAAAGGAAAAATCTACGGCCTGCTTGGAAGAAACGGGGCCGGGAAGACTACCACAATGAAAATGCTCCTTGGGCTGGTCAGAGCCACGGAGGGGGAAATCAGTTTATTCGGAAGAAAAATGACGGCGAAAAACCGGATAGAAATATTAAAGCAGACCGGTTCTCTGATCGAAAGCCCATCTTATTACGGGCATCTGTCAGGGAGGGAAAATCTGGAAATCCTGAGAGGGCTTTTGGGAGCGCCGGAGAAAAATGTGGAGGAAGTGCTGAAAATCGTGCGGCTTGACAGCCAGGGGAAGAAAAAAGTATCGGCTTACTCTCTGGG
>OFGF01001250.1_pt1 | contig 16651 bp, 13 predicted proteins | sample 1521711 | NCBI WGS metagenome assembly OFGF01 (sample SAMEA3504092, study PRJEB24116) | mouse gut metagenome | biome: mouse gut; feature: mouse-associated habitat; material: faeces | place: Denmark | collected 2011 | reverse complement strand
CCCGACACTATCGACTCAGACACATCCTGCTCAGTACCCACCAAAACCGACGCCATACCCGTCTACGATATCGACGTGACCGCCGGATGCCTTGAGCTGAGCCGCGAATTCACATCCGACCGCATCATAGGCTCGATCAACATCCCCTCGCTTCGGCGCGACTGCATAATAGTGCGCGTCAACGGCGACTCGATGACCCCGACCATTTCCGACGGTGCATTTGTGGCCATCCGCCCCATTTCCGACCTCTCCTGCATCTTCTGGGGCCAGATCTATGTTATAGTGATGGACGACTTCCGCATGGTCAAGCACCTGCGCCGCCATCCCGATCCGAAGATGGTGGTTCTCCGCAGCGACAATCCGGCCTACGACGACATGGAAGTGCCTCGCGAAAAAATACGCAAACTCTACATAGTTGAATCCATCCTCAACATCAAGATACAATGCTGAAAAGACTACATTACAGCCTCCTTCTCGCAGCTATGTTGCTGACCACAGCATACTCCGCAGCCGCAAAGCCGTCCACATCTGGCAACACAACACGCGACTACGAGGCCACGGCGACAAAAGCTGCGCGCTTCTTCCACTACCGCGAATGGGCAAGCGCCGGAGCACTCTACTCGCTGATGCTCGCCGACCATCCGGAAGTGGCCGACACATACGGCCACGCCATTGTGGCCGCCGGAATGCTCGCCGACACTGCCAAACAGGCCGACCTGACAGCATTCGCCCTCGCGTCCCACGTGCCGGTGGACTCGCTTTTCACCGCTGTAGAACATATCAGTTTCTCCGTCGGGCAGACATCGCTTTATGAAGACTATCTGCTGGAGACAAAAGCCCACACACCATGGCTGAAACGCATCGTGGACGCCTACCTGATGCGCTACTATGCCTACAGGCGCGATCCACAGGGAATGATCACCTACAGCAAGATCATGCTCGCAGGAAACCCCGACAGCCAGCATTTTCTCTACACTCTCGCTCAAGGATATCTGATAGACGGCCAGACGGAAGAGGCCCTGAATGTGTACCGCCATATCGTGTCGCTCGATCCAAATGCGCTTGAAGCACTACTGTATCTGGCCAACAACAGCCTCCGCCAGGCGCAGGGCAATCCTATAGCCCGAGACGAGGCTCTGGCCTATTTCCGTCAGGCGCAAACGATAAAAGCGACACCCTACATATCCGATGCGATTGCCCGGCTGGAATCGATGAAGAAAAAATAACCTGATGATAGTTTGCGAGATTCAGGGATAATACATATCTTTGCATCCACAAATCAAGGGCGAATACCAGAGTGGCCAAATGGGGCAGACTGTAAATCTGCTGGTTTTTACCTTCGGTGGTTCGAATCCATCTTCGCCCACAAAAACAAAAACTCGCGACTTCCATCGCGAGTTTTCTTATTTCTGAACCACTGCCGGAGATTATTCCGGACGGGTGTAGCCATCCTTCTTGCAACGCTCCGACATCTTCTTGATGCGTGCCGCAGTGTCGGGATGGGACGAGAACATTTTCTGGATCGCGCTCTGCTGCGCACCGCTCTCCCCTTCAAGTGACTGAAGTTTCTCGAAAGCCTTCACCATGCCCCACGGATTCTTGCCGTTCTTGACAAGGAAATCGTAGCCACAGTCATCGGCTTCCTTCTCCTGCTTCTGGGAGTATTTGGCATTGATCAACGACGAGCTGAGCTGTCCGAGCTGAGAGTCGGTCAGGGAAGCGGCCACACCCGATGTGGAAGCCACAGCATCCTTGAGCGCACCGGTCATGAGTTCGGTTTTCATTGCGTTTTTGGAATGGTGTTTCAACACATGGCCTATCTCGTGGCCAATCACACCGAGCAATTCATCATCATCCATGATATCCATCAATGAGCTGAACACACGCACACTGCCGTCGGGACATGCGAAAGCGTTGACATCGATCACATTGTAGACCTTGAAATTCAATGGAATGCCGTCGGCATCAGTGATTCCTTCAGTGAGACGGCGCAGACGCTTTGTGTACGGATCATCCTCTCCGAGAACAGGATTGTTCTTATCCATCCAATCCACGGACTCCTTGACGTATGCGGCCATCTGCGCATCGGTCAGAGTCATCGCCTTCACGGCCTTGGCGGCACCACCAATAGCACGACCCACGTTAAACTGGGCCGAAGCCACCGATGCAGATCCTAACAGCATAGCGGCGGCAACAAAAAGTTTAATCGTTGTTTTTCTCATGAAATATGGGGTTTTTACTAATTTTGCCGCAAAATTACATGAAAGAATCATGACAACCAAAAGAAATTCCGCCGACATAAAGCGAAGCATATTGATAGTGCTGGTGCTGTTTCTCGCTATAGCCCTGTGGGGCATGGTGATAGCATTCCACGGAATGACTATCGACAATCTTTGGATCACACTCGGAGCCTCAACCGCGATCGGATTGTTTTCCGGATTTCTTTTCTGGCAGAGATGGCAGCGGTTCACACACATCAGCCACTTCATCCCCAACTATGCCATCAGCGTGATATTCATGACAGCAATTATAGCCGACCTGTTCTATGGTCTCAATTTCGCATTCGCCGATAAAGAGAGCACCACGGAATCCGCAACGATTGAACGTCTATATAGCGAGACCCATCATCACACGAAAAGAGTATCACGCCGGACGGTGGTACAGGGAGAGCCATACAAGATGTACTATGTGGAGGTCAGATTCCGCACGGGCAAGAAAAAGACCATGACGATGCCGGTACGACAGTGGTCGAAGATGCACCGCGGCGATACCCTCCAGATAAAAATATCAAAGGGTTTGCTGGGGATGCCGGTGATACGCCGCTCGGGCTGTCCGGTTGATGTCCTGAGATCGTCATATTCCCGACAATTCTACAGGCATTAAACAATTATTTGATTCTCAGAGGCTTAAACAGCAGCAATTCACATTGATTATCAGGCAGTTAGCATCATTATTCATTTTCCGGATGCAACGCCGAAAAAATCACCGAAGCTTTTGAAGGCCCTATTACAGCCGCAATCTGATCCAGATCGGCCTCCCGGACACGTTTCAGGCTACGGAAATGCGAGATCAGAGCATCACGCGTCTTAGGTCCAATACCCGGCACGGAATCGAGCATGGAGACCGTCTGCGATTTCGACCGCCGGTTGCGATGATGCGTTATGCCGAAGCAGCGGCACAGGCCTTAGGCCTTGACAGCTATTCCCGGATGGACTTTAAACTGGGGGAAGACGGCAGCATATATTGCCTGGAGGCAAATACATTGCCCGGCATGACAGCAACCAGCCTGCTTCCGCAGGAAGCCCAGGCAATTGGCATGGATTATGCGCAGTTATGTGAAAAAATAATACAGGTTTCTTTACAAAAGTATGGGGGATGACAATGAAAGATATGACATTAAAAAATATTGCGGCCTGTTGTGGCGGAACCTATTTTGGAGATAAAGCATCACTTAATACGGCCATTACATCAGTTGCTATTGACAGCCGCAAAATACAGGCGGGCGGGCTGTTTATCCCAATACGCGGGGAACGGGCAGACGGGCATGACTTTATACCATCAGTTATGCAAGGCGGGGCTCTTGCCTGTTTATCCGAACACAAGCTAGACGGCCAGGCTAACCGTTATATTCTGGTAGAATCTACGCAAAGTGCGCTTCGGGACATCGCAGCATTTTACCGCAGGGCGCTTGATATAAAGGTGGTCGGAATTACCGGAAGCGTGGGAAAGACCAGTACCAAAGAAATGATCGCGTCCGTGTTAAAGCAAAAATTCCGGGTACATAAAACAGAAGGCAATTTTAATAATGAAATCGGGCTGCCCCTTACTGTTTTTGGCATTACAGCAGAGCATGAGATTGCCGTGCTTGAAATGGGTATTTCTGATTTTGGGGAAATGCACAGGCTTGCCGAAATAGCTGCCCCGGATATTTGCGTAATCACCAATATCGGCCTGTGCCATTTGGAAAACTTAGGCAGCCGGGATGGTATTTTAAAAGCAAAAACAGAGGTATTTTCCCATTTAAACGGAGAAGGCATTGTAGTTTTAAACGGGGATGACGACAAGCTTCGTACCGTACAGCAGGTAAACGGCAAACCTCCTATATTTTATACCTTAAAGGAGCCACACCACGGACGGGCGGGCGTGTATGCCGACGGGATAAAGCCTCTTGGGATGGAAGGGGTTCAAATGACGCTGCATATTTCTGGCAGCAGCCAGGAAGTGGCAATCCCTCTTCCTGGCGAACACAATATATACAACGCGCTTGCCGCAGCATGCGTTGGTGCGGCATGCGGCATGGAAATCGATCAAATTTGCAGGGGGATTTCTTCTGTCCGCACAATTAGCGGCAGGAGCAATTTCATTCAAATGGGCTGCATTACGGTCATTGATGACTGTTACAACGCCAACCCTGTTTCTATGCAGGCTTCCATTGATGTGTTAAGCAGCGCTTCTGGCAGAAAAATTGCCATATTGGGGGATATGGGCGAGCTGGGGGAGGATGAACGCAGGCTGCATAAGGAAACCGGGCGCTATGTGGCACAAAAAGGGATTGACCTTCTGTTTTGCACTGGGGATTTAAGCCTGGAAATGGCACAAGGGGCGCGTGAAGCGAAAGGCTGCCAGACAATCGTATCCCACTTCCCAGATAAAAGAGGGCTGCTTGATGCCGCATTCAAGGAGATTAAACCAAAAGACACGGTTCTAGTGAAAGCTTCTCATTTTATGAACTTTCCAGAAATTGTAGAGGCGTTGAAGGAATTTACTGCTAAAAACCAATAGTACGCCACTCACTTATGCCTCTTCTCTGCATATCCTGTTAAAAAGAGCCACGAAAGGAGCAGAGGAGAAAGTGGGATGGGCAATCCTTGGAATTGTAATTGCTGTTTTACTTCTGATAGGGCTGATATGCATAATATGGCGCCGCGAAAAATGCAAAAGAATGGTACGCTGCATGAGCGAGGAGGAAAAATGCCACAAATTAAATGAGCTGGCAGAGCCCTTTGGTTTTTTTTACGAGCCGTCACAGGAAATTTTTGTAGGGCGCATAGATGCATGGCAGCGTAAAGAAGGGTATGAGCGCTTGTATGATAAGCTGGCTGCTAAATTCCACATGGTAATGGATTCATTTCCGGTTTACTTTGATTACAAGGATAAAACCTGGCTAATTGAATTCTGGAAAGGGCAGTATGGAATCAATACTGGCGCAGAAGCCGGCGTATACCATACAAACCGGCCAGTTGCGCCAGAACAGAGAAAGCATGTACACTACAATGCCGTGTCAGACAGGGAAATGCCGTTAATTGGTATCTACCTCAAGCGGCGTGGAGAAAAACTATTTTCCTTAAAGCAGTACCACTGGTGGCTGGCAGCGTTCCGGATGGGGATGTTTAGCCAGCCGTCGGAACTTGCAATGTACGCAGCCATTACGTTTTGTGACACAAGGCAGGCACAGGCATTTGGCAGGGGGCTTTTAGAAGCCGGCTTTACAAAGGAAGAATACCGGGTGAGAAACCGCCGGGTATCTGTACTCTTGGATAAGACAGTTTGCCATACCGGGCTAGAAAAGCTGCACCGGGGAATAGTACAGTGCATAAACCGCTGTTACTGCCGGCTGTTTCGGTTTATTACAAGGCCGTTTTGCAATACAGCAGACAGGGTGCTGTTTTTGTACTTGCAGGTTCCGTGGTGCTTTAGGCGTGTACTGCGGCTACGTTCCTTTGGCAAAAAGGTACGGGTGAAAAAATGAGCTGTGAAAAGAGGATAGAACGCGCTGTAGCTGGAAGTGTTACGCTGCCCCTCGACCGGTGCAGCCGTTATGTTGTGTTTGGCGACTGCCACCGGGGGACAGGGAATATGTCAGATAATTTCCTGCGCAACAAGCATCTGTTTGCTGCGGCTTTGGAACAGTATGCTGCAAACGGCTTTTTTTATCTGGAGCTTGGGGACGGAGAGGAACTCTGGGAAAACCGTTCAAAAGACAGGATAAAAGAATGCCACAGCGATGTTTACGACGTATTTTGCTGTCTAAAAGAAAGAGGGCGGTATTGCAGGATATACGGCAACCACGATATGGAGCTGAAAGGCAATCTCCCAGAAGGGATTATCTTAAAGAACAGGGAGGGCGGGCGGGATCTTTGCATCATCCATGGGCATCAGGCGGATTTTTTCAATTCCACCTGCTGGCGGCTTTCCCGTTTTTTGGTGCGCTATTTATGGAAACCCCTTGAGCTGTTTGGAGTCAACGACCCCACAAGCGCTGCCAGAAATTACAGGAAAGTGCATAAGTATGAAAAACGTATGGTGGATGTGGCAAAGAAAAAAGATGTTTACCTTTTAGCCGGGCACTCCCACAGGCCGCACCTAATGGATGGGGAACTGTATGTCAATGCAGGAAGCTGTGTGCACCCACAGGGGATTACAGCAATCGAGATTGAACACATGCGTATGAGCCTGGTGAAATGGGTAATGGGAAACAAAAAGGACGGGACGCTTTATGTAGAAAAACAGGTGCTTCAGGGTGAAGTAGGGATTGTATGAGATTGAAACTACAGCCTGGTAGGGTGAAAAAGAAAATAATTTTTAATTTGATCTATATTAAATTTGTGGTATAATCCTATTATATAATTTTTACAAAAAAGGAGACGGTAATATGGCATTTATGGAACGTATGGGTGACACACTTTTAAGCATGGGCAAGGATGTATCCCAAAAAGCAAAGGATATGTCAGGCATTGCAAAGTTAAAGCTTAACATCCGGTCAAAAGAAGATTTTGTGAAAGAACAGTACATGGAAATTGGAAAGGCATATTATGAAAGGCACAGGGGGGAAGATGTTTTAGAAAAGGCCCAGTTTGAGCAGATTGACGAAGCGTTGGAGGCAATCGCACAGATGGAGCTGCAGATTTTAGAACTGAAAGGCGCTAAAAAATGCCCAGGCTGCGGGGCAGAAGCCACAGAGACAGCAGAATACTGCAGCGTCTGCGGAACAAAACTGTCTGTTATAGTAGAAGGGCAGGCAGAAAAAAAAGATATTGAGACGGATATAGAATTAAATAACAAAGATAAGCAGGATTCCACAGATGAGGATCTTGTTTGACTTTTTTGCCAAGTAATCGTACAATGTACCTGTAAAGACAAATCTGCCGGGCATAACACCCGGCAGCAGGTTCTGTAAAAATGAAGGAGGATAACTTATGAAAGCTAGAAAAAGAATCCTGGCAACGTTACTTTCTGTAGCAGTGGCAGCAACGACAGTTCTGCCAGGTGCAGTGGCAGCAAATGCAGCAACAATTGTAACAGAGACACCAGAACAGGAAATTGAAAAAAACACCTGGACAGAAACTATGGATAGGGTAAACACTGGGGGAGAGCTCTATTGGCATATTCAGTCCTCTACATCATCAATTAACCCAAATACCAACAATGACTACAGTGCCGATAATGCGCCAATGGTAGTTTTGGATATGGACAGGGATATGGCTTTTGACGGGACTGGCTTTTCTGTCAGTACAGAGATTTTTCCAAATGGAACATCCAGCAAAATGCGTTTTGGCATCATGATAAAATATGTGGATCCCACACATTGGGCATACTTAAATTATGATACAAACAAATGGCTATTAGAGTATAAATGTGAAGACTTATCAGGATATCCTGCAATCTCTGCCCTTGCCAATAAAACTTTGACAGATTACAAAGACACCAACGTCACCGTAACTTATAAAGAAGATGGCGTAGACGTTGCAATCACCCCAGTAAATGAGGAAGAGGTTGTTGCGACGATTGGCAATGAGGACGATACCTATGATGGAGTACTGTTAGCGCTCGAAAATTATGCTGCTGAAAATTCCCTTCCCATCCGTTATGGTTTTAAAGCCGCAACATATGGAGAAGACCGTACGGACGTCAACCTTAAAAATATGAGTTTTAATGGCAGTACCATGATGGACGACACATGGGAGATGGTAAAAGAAAGAGAAGGCCAGCTTCTTGACAAAAACGCTCCCATTGGAGGCAAGAACTACTCTATATTAGACGCTAAAGCAAACGCAAAAACCGCATCCTACACAGAATTGGAAGATTTTGAAAACGGTACGGTATCCGCTGTCTTCCACCCCGCAACAGACGGTGGTAAATTTGCACTGGCCGCCAAATACACTGAGGCAGGTTCTGTAACAGTAGGATACGACGGAAGCAACTGGTACTATGCTATAGGCGCTGCCAAAACCCAGGCAGACGCAAACCCTGTAGTAGAAAAAGATAAAGATTACCAGATAAGCATGGCCATCAACGACGGCAAATTAAGCGCAAACGTTGCACTTGCAGAAGAAGGCGCCCAAGCCTACACTGTTGCCAGCAACATAGACGTATCCGCAGTCGCAGCAGGTACAATTGCCGTATCTGCAGAAACAGGCACAGAGCTTTGGGTGAGGGATATCAATTACAATAAGGTTGTAAAATCCGAACCAACTGAACTGATCGAAGCATATGACAAAACAATCCGTGAAATAGGCGCTGTCAATACAGACAACAAATATTACAGTGATTCATGGGCAACTTATGAATCAGCATTACAGCAAGCCAAAGATATGATCGACTCAGACGACGAAATCACCCAGGCAGATGCAACAAGCAAAAAAACAGCCTTAGAGCGTGCAGCCTCCCGTTTGGAGCTTGTTGACAAAACAGCCTTAGAAGACCGTTACAACGAATTCAAAGATACTCAAAACATAAACTATACCGCAGAATCCTGGAATACATTTCAGGATGCATTAAAAAAAGCGGATGAGGTGCTCAAAAAAATTGAAGCAAAACAAAGCGTTGCCAAAACAGACGTAACCTCTGCTTCAACTAATTTGGCTAACGCACACCGCAGGCTGGTACAAGTAATGGCTTCCGATGAAGAAAAGGCAGCTTTAACAGCATTGTACAATGAGCTGAAAGCCCTTAATGCCTCTGCATACACTGCAGATACCTGGGCAGCGGTAGCTAATGCATTAAAAAATGCCGACGATATCTTTGCATTAGGCGATGAGCTTACACAATATGACGTCCAGGCAGCAGCCAAAGCATTACAGGATGCCAAAGCGGCGTTAAAGCTTGCCTATACCGTTTCTTTCGTAAACACAGCTTATACGGTAGATGCAACAGCAACCGTAGAGACAAAAGTAACTGCCAATACAACCGTTACATATACCTCTTCCGATCCGTCAGTGGCTACCGTTGACGCAAACGGCATTGTAACTGGGGTAAAAGCTGGTACTGCAGTGATTACTGCAACAGCAGGCACAGTAAATGCAACAGCAACCGTTACCGTTACCACACCTGCCGTTACATTAAATGCCAAGAGTGCAAAGCTCCAGAAGAAAAAATCTACAACTGCGCTTAAAGTAGCTTCCAAGATTGATACAGATTCCGTAGCATCCTGGACATCTTCTAAACCAGGTGTAGCAAGCGTAACGAATACAGGCAAAATAACAGCAAAGAAAACTGGCAAAACAGTAATTACAGTAACCATGAAAAGCGGTGCAACCGCATCCTGCACCATAACGGTACAAAAAGGCAAGGTCACAATTAAATCTATCAAAGTAAACAGCAAAAAAGTCACCTTAAACAAGGGTAAGAAATTCACCATTGAAGTAACCAAAAACCCAATTACAGCGACCGACAAAATCACCTATTCTTCCAACAAGAAGAGCGTAGCAGCTGTAAACAGCAAAGGTGTGATTACTGCAAAGAAAAAAGGGACCTGTAAGATTACCGTAAAATGCGGCAAGAAAAAAGCAACTGTTAATGTAACAGTAAAATAATCAGCGAAACCAAAGCTGTAACCGGATATCCGGCAAAAAGGGGGCGGCATTAGCAGCCCCCTTTCTTATATACATTACGAACAAATAAGCCGCCAAAGAGCGGCAGGCAAGATGGGGGAGTCAAATGGCAGGATATAAAATACTAATTGTAGAGGACGACGAGACAATTGCAGACATGGAAAAGGAGCATTTACAAAAGTGGGATTATACAGTCCACTGTGTAAAAAACTTCCGGCAAATTGTATCTGACGTCGCAGAATTTAAGCCCGATCTCATTTTAATGGATGTCAAGCTGCCTTTTTACAACGGCTTTTACTGGTGTGCCGAAATCCGCAAATTTTCAAAAATCCCTATTGTATTTGTTTCCTCAGCGGATGATGATATGAACATCGTTATGGCAATGGATATGGGCGGGGATGATTTTATAAAAAAACCGTTTACCCTGCCTGTTTTAACTGCCAAAATAAACGCTATGCTGCGCCGAAGCTACAGCTTTAAAAGCCAGGTAAATATTTTAGAGCATAAAAACCTGCGGCTAAACCTTTCTGACGGGACAGCCGCATATGGCGACAGCCTTACGGAGCTTTCCCGCAACGAATTACGGATCTTACAGCTTTTGATGGAAAATGCTGGGGAAATGGTGTCAAGGGATACTATTATCATGCATCTGTGGGAAAACGAAGATTTTATTGACGACAACACACTGACTGTAAATGTGGCCAGAATACGCAAAAAGCTGAAGGACATTGGCGCATCTGATTACATTGTCACAAAAAAAGGGAGCGGGTATCTCGTATGAGTTGCGCATACTTAAAAGAAAAAAAAGGCCGGATTGTGCTGGACATTATATTTATAGCCGTGTTTGCAGTTTGTTTTTTCCTTATGGGCGCGGGTTTATATTTGGTTTGGTATCCGGCGGCTATCTGTGCCGTAATTTTTGTACTATATATTTTATGGGATTATTACAGATTTACTAAAAAGCACAAGCTGCTTCAAAAAGTCTACCACCACATTGATGAAACGGCAGATTACCTCCCTACGGCAAAAAGCCCACTGGAAGCAGACTACCAGCAGCTTTTGCGGGCCGTACTGGCATCCTATAAAGATCGGTTAAAGCACAGCAATGAAAAGCTTGCCGGCAATAAAGAATATATTACGCTTTGGGCTCATCAGATTAAGACGCCCCTGACAGCGCTGGAGCTAATGGCCGGTGAGCTGTGCGGGGCAAATGTGGATGAAAAGAAAAAGGAGCTGGCAGGGCGCCTGTTTGAGGTAGAGCAATATGTGGATATGTCGCTGCAATATATGCGCCTGGATACCCTGACTGCCGATCTGATTCTGCGGGAATACCACTTATTTACAATTGTAAAGCAGGCCGTAAAATATTTTGCCCGGATATTTATTGCAAAGCGTATTTCCCTCCGGATGGACGAAACAGATGTCGTCGTGGCCACCGACCAAAAATGGCTTTTATTTGTGCTAAAACAGATTTTGTCAAATGCATTAAAATATACCAAAGAAGGTTCGATTCTTGTTTATATGCATGCAGATAAAGCTTCTGTGCTAGTCATAGAAGATACAGGAATTGGGATTGCGGCAGAGGACTTGCCACGGATTTTTGAAAGGGGATATACCGGATGCAACGGCAGGATTCAGGAAAAATCCACTGGAATCGGACTTTACCTGTCCAAGTTGGTTTTAGAACGGTTAGGCCATGGAATTGCTATTTCGTCAAAAGAAGGGAGTGGTACGAAAGTAGAAATTATGCTTGGGAGGGATTGTGTATCATTGGGTTCGTAATTTATAAATTTGCACTACAGTAGATAATTTACCTCCACCAATCCAATCAAAAACAGCTTAATCTTATCACTATAATTATACGTTAATAGTGTCTATAATTCGAGGATTTATTGAATTACAATTACGATATATTTAATTCCACTAGTACTCCATCCGGACTTCAATTCCTGTCCGGATGGAGTACTAGAGCGTGTTTGAAGAATGCTGCTGCCGGATGCTGTATCAGAACAATGCCCCAGACAGTCTCAATGTAATTTTTTCCCGTTGCATCCCGTAGTTTTTTTCTTAAATTGCTGATATGAACCCTCAATGAGCTTTCCACACAGTCTGGGGTATCCTTGATAGAAACAACAAGGCTTCCGTACCAGAATAAGCGTGGGACACCCTATAACCAGCCTGGGACAATACACTGTCCAGAATATTATTAATATGAATATCATCATCTATAATTAAAATGTGTTTTATCCTTTTCTTCCCTTGTTTCTTAAATTTTATGCCAAAAACAAAGCACAGGCGTATTATAAATATTTTAACAAACAAATTTCATTTCTAAAACAATACGCATTTGGTTATATTCAACAATAAAGCAACTATATTCTCGAATAGCTGTGGAAAAAGTAGTAAAAAGAAGAGTTAAACATCCGTCTCGATTTGCAATTCTCCCCAAAACATCAAAAAAATTTCTCCCGTGAATACTAAACTTGCTGCGATTAGGCGTTGCTTTCAACCCTAAGAAAATATAATATATATATTAGAAGAGATTGGTTACTAGATGCGCCCCCACTTAGCGCGATATTGCACCGATTTTGGTCAACGCAGCCCGCTACGTCTCCCTTATTCGGCATATCATGCCCTTTGGGTGTTAAAGCGGACCGCACATCTTTTAGGCAAATAGAATGGAGCGACAATATGAAACCCTCAAAAAACAAAAAAATACTTACTTGTTTAAAATCCCTGCCGCTTATCGTGTGTATGGTGTTTATCATACTATTTCTTGCATCCGGCAAAGAAATAACAGTTCAAACCATTTTAAAGTATACGCCAGAATCCCCTTTTATAGCGGCTATTGTTATTTTGCTTTTGTATGCGTTAAAAAGTGTATCCTTTATATTTCCAATTGCAGTTATTCAAATTGCAACTGGACATCTTTTTGAGACGCCTGTTGCACTGCTCATAAACTTTGCAGGAAGAGCTGTCACCCTTTCCATTCCATACTGGATAGGACGTTTTTCCGGTTCTGATCTGGTAAGCAGTTTGCAAAAGAAGTACCCCAAACTAAAAAAAATATGTTCTAAGCAAGAACAAAACCCCATTTTTATTTCCTTCCTGTTCCGCACCTTTTGCTTTTTACCAGGAGATGCCGTAAGTTTGTATCTTGGCGCTACAAAAACCTCTTTTCCACATTATCTGACAGGCGGTATTTTGGGAACTACTTTAGGCGTAGTATTGTCAACTATTCTTGGTTCTAGTATTACAAAACCTAGTTCCCCGGCCTTTTGGCTTTCTGCCTTCCTAATGGCTCTTATGGCAGTAACTTCTTTCTTATTTTACTTATATAGCAACAAGAAGAAACTCAACAATTAGAACCTCTATCTATAAGCGGCAGAAATTAATTTTCTGCCGCTTTTTTATAACAATATTATAAATTCTGTTTTCCCCGGATTGGCTTCCTGTATGCTCCCGGGCTTCCCTGAATCTTTCTAGTACTCCATCCGAACAGGAATTGAAGTCTGGAGACACCTGCTTTGTGCCAGTGCTAGGCAAAATTTCGACGGCGATGCGGTGGCATCGTCTAGAAATTTTAACGACGCAATGGTGCGAAGCAGATGGTTCCGGACTTCGATTTCTGGCCGGATGGAGTACTAGAGCGTGTTTGTACTAATTTTGGATATCCTCAAAATATAAAACCCGAAAACTATAACTATATCTTTTGTATTGTAAGTAATGTCAGTCCTCCGCTTTCATCTTTCGCATATTGCATGGATACCGTTTGGTATATACTTTCTCCAATGCCCATGTATTCTGATACCCCCACTGAAAACTGCAAGCTATGCACCCTGCTTGCAGGATCATATATATGATATACTTTCAGATGGGTCAAAAGTCCAGGTCATAATATGATGGAATAATATCCGATTTGGGGATGATTTTAAGTTCCATTCGCTTTCTCCTTTTATTTTAGAAATTCCGCTGTTTCTCTACGCGCAGATCCATGATAAACATGATAAATAAGAACAGATAAACCGGGCATTACACGATCATAGTTCCATCCGGCAAAATAATATCACCGTCATCCATGCTTACATCAAAAAAACCAACATTGTACTTTTGAGCTAAACTCCGCATTCGTTTATAAGCTTCATCCGCTGCTGGCCTGATTCCTATGGTTCGTTACTTGCTTGAACCATTGCGAAAGCAGCAACCCCCATCACTATGAAAAAGCAATCCTTCTAATCTGAATGACTTAGCAAAGCTATCAAATCATCATTCCTGTTTTCTGTCTGGATACATTCCAAGATAGTACCACCATCATAGTCAACAATCGCTACTCTTATGTCCGCATCTTAACAATATGATTGCACCAATAAGGATAATCGGCGCTACTCTGACAAACATCCATTCAAATGAGTGAAATGCCACTCCGAGAAGAGCGGTTTCAGGGTCATTATAATTCCACCCCAAGTAAGGGCTTTCTAATTCCAATAAGATTGCAAAAACTATTACTATGATCGCACATATCGAAATAAGCGACCAATGAATCATTTTTCTTCTCTTGGTTTCCCTTTGCGCCAGTTGCAAGTTTATTACCTCCAATTTTTCTGAAATGGCTTTTAAAGTATCCACTTCTGTTTCGATAACAGCCTCTCCCAACAGCGTGCTTACAGGTGTTTCAAGCACTTCCGATAAGGAAATTAACATATCAGAGTCAGGAACTGACAGTCCTTGCTCCCATTTAGAAACTGTCTGTCGCACAATGTTTAGCTTGACAGCAAGCTCTTGTTGTGAAAGTCCTTTTGATTTTCTGATTGTTTTAATATTTTCGCTGAGCATTCGTGATAGCCTCCTTTCAATTTTCACCATTATTGTAGGCTAAACTGCCCGTTGCGACAAGCAACGAATTTTAACATTTTCATAAAATAGCAAATTTCCCTTTGTGTTACGGAATAATAGACTGCTATCTATCAAATTTTGTGGGTTACTCCAACTGATTTCGCTATTTAGTAGCTGTTTCTTAAAGTGACAAGCGCTGTTTTGTATTACTGACAGCCTTGACGTAGCGAACCAATAGCTTCCAGCAGCCATGCCCCACAAGATATAATGCAGCACCAATAATAATACAGAGAACAAAAACAATAAACGGATTTTATATTCCAAAAATACCTAAATATAACAATACATCAATCAGTTTAACAGCCCCCAAAACGCATAAGGCAAACTGTAACATTAAATTAGAGGCAATGGCACAAACGCCTTGCCCCTAATATTAACTTATTGTCAAAAATATTATTCTTCAGTTAACAACTGCTCAATTGTTATTTTGGAAATTCACAAGTATAATAAAGTCAACAAAAGCTTTTGTAACATTCTCAATAAGGAGGCTTCTATTATGCCTATGAACTTAGTTATACAAGAAAAAAGAAAAGAATTAGGACTCACGCAGGAACAAGTTGCAGAATACCTCAATGTGTCTATTCCGGCAGTCAGTAAATGGGAAAAGGGAACAACCAGTCCAGATATTTCGCTTTTGGCTCCGTTAGCCCGATTGTTAAAAATTGACTTAAACACCCTTTTTTGTTTTCACGAAGATATAACACAGCAAGAAATTAATTTGTTCTGCAAGGAGGTTGGAAAGCTTGTTGGAGATAAAGGACTCGAAGAAGGGTTTACAGCAGTAGGGCAAAAGATCCACGAGTATCCTCACAATGAGAGACTCATGCATGTTCTTACACTCCAACTGGATGGACTTCTTTCCATGTCCGACTTGACTGCAGATGAAATGCGCGCCTATGAGGAGCAAATCCTTGAATGGTATCATCGACTCGCTGGAAGCATAGACATAAAAATAAGCAACAGCGCAAATTTTATGTTGGCAAGCAGATATCTTCGTAGTGGAGAATATGAAAAAGCCCAGGAAACATTGGACTTAATGCCTGACAAAAACGACATTGTCTACAGCATGGCCGATAAGTTTTGGCTGCAAGTTGAAATTGATAAACATCAGGGAAAATCAGAGAAAGCAACGGAGGATCTGCAGAGAGAATTGCATTTGGCCCTCAACAAAGTTCAGTTGCTACTATACAAAATGATGAGTATTGAATTAGAGTGCGACGAACTTCTCACTGCAAAAAAGATAGCAGATAAATCGGCACAGATGATCACACTTTTTGAAATGTGGAAGTATAGCGCATTCACTGCACCATTGGAAATCGCCTTTGCGGAAAAGGATGCCGACAAATGTATTTCCATTTTGAGAGAAATGCTTGCAGCGATGCGTGAACCATGGAATATGGATAAAACATTATTATTTAACCGCATACCTAAACAAGACACTCAACCAGAGCAAATGATTCCTGTAATCCTTTCTGCAATGGAAAAAGAACCTCTGTTGCAAAACCACTCAGAATTTCAAGAACTAATCGCAGAGTATGAACGATTCAAAGATAGGAAATAGAGCTTATGATAATGAAAACAGAATGGATACACTGTACTGTTTGCAGCAACTAAACGCCGTTAATCAATGTGGCGAAAAACTGTTTTCTAATGTTGGTAATCTGCTTCATGTTGCTTACCTCCTTCATTTGATACTATGACAGCAAGGAGGATTTATTTGAGGCACTGGCAGGCGAACACTATAACTTCTTGTTAAGCCGCTTTTGCAGGGCGCAGAAAAAATTTGCAGAAATACCGCCAGAGTAACAGCCCGACAATCTTACCTCTACTTCCGGCAAATGTATGTATGAAATGCTCTTGTACGCCTATGAGTATTTGAATGAGTTTAAGCTCATACTTTGCTGTTCAGAGGGAACACGTTTTTCAAA
>OFGF01001249.1_pt1 | contig 16667 bp, 27 predicted proteins | sample 1521711 | NCBI WGS metagenome assembly OFGF01 (sample SAMEA3504092, study PRJEB24116) | mouse gut metagenome | biome: mouse gut; feature: mouse-associated habitat; material: faeces | place: Denmark | collected 2011 | reverse complement strand
GGAGGGGTAAAGGAAGATAAGCCCTCTCGACTTTGGCTACACGGGCTACTACTATACTTCGGGCTCGTTGCGCGTTGAGACTACGCTCGGGTACTTCTGGTCTCGTACTGCGTTCGGTTCATCGCTTGCCTACTACCTGTACTTCTATAGCAGCAGTGTCGATCCGCAGAGCCTCGGCGTTCGTGGCAGCGGTCGCCCCCTACGCTGCACCGCGAAGTAGGGTAGATAGTACTCTGCGACAAAACAGCCCTCTCTAACCCTGGACAAAATTCACATATCACAGTATAATATGCTAAGGTAACTGAGGGAATTATATGAGTCCAAAATACATTAAACTGATCGTAGCGGCTGGAGCGACACTGCTTGGTGGCGGAGCAATCGCTACTACCACAAATATCAAACCGGCCCAAGAAGTCGCAACACCGATAGCGATTGAGGAAACAAAACCGACAATTACACAAGAGACCATTACTAAGACCCTGACAATACCGCACGAGACTTCTTATATCGAAGATGCCAACTTACCAAAAGGTCAAACTCGCGTCACCACGAAAGGTCAAGATGGTGTCAAAGTCGAATATTACACTGTCACGTATGAAGACGGCGTTGAAATTAATAGAACACTCGATCGTACTGAAACAACCACCAGCCCAATTACTGAAATTATCGCACAGGGGACTTACGTTCCATCACAGCCAAGGGCCGAAACTACTCATTGCCATAACAGTACTTACGTGAACTCGGCTGGAAATAGTGTTTGTCGCCCCTCGACAGCTAGCTCTAGCAACGCCACGGCGCTTTGCAGAGACGGAACCTATAGCTATAGCCAAAGCCGACGGGGGACTTGTTCTCATCATGGCGGAGTACATAACTGGCTCTAAAAATGAGCATTCACCGAAAACTTAATCAGCTCACGACATACATCGAAGACCATCTCGATGACAAAATTGATTATGACACACTCGCAGAAATACTAGAAACAAACACATGCACTATGCAGCGGATTTTTTCGGCACTCGTTAGTGTACCACTCGCCGAATATATTCGTCGACGTAGACTTTCAAATGCGGCGTGCGATCTACTGACCAAAAATTGGCGCATCATTGACCTCGCGATGAAATATGATTACAACAGTAGCATTGCTTTTTCGCGTGCTTTTAATAATTTTCATGGTATCAAGCCCAGCCAAGTCAAACCCAATATTAAACTCAGAAATTTTCCGCGACCAGTTTTTGAAGAAAAAACTAATAAAAATCTACACACCGAGTACATGGTGATTGAACGTCCAGCTTTTAAACTTTATGGATTACATACTGAGACCGATACAGATCACATCGGCAAAGATGCACCGAGCTTTTTTGAATCAATTTCCGAAAAATACCGAGATAATTTTGGTTTTCCAGATTTTGGGATGGTTGCTTATCATGATCTTGAACGTGAAGATTGTTCGGCATACTACGTTTTATACAAACAAGAAATTCCCGGGTTTGAGGTAGTTAGCTTCCCGGCCTTGAAGTGGCTAAAATTTATAACTAATTCGTATGAAGCTAACGAAATTCAAAAAACATCCAATCAATTTTATGTGGAGTTCTTACCTAGCTCCAATTATCAATTAGCCGATCTGCCAGAATTAGAGCATTACCATGATGGCATCACCGAACTTTGGGTACCGATTATTTCAAACTGATTTTTCTTGGTCAAGGAAAATCAGTCGTATCTTCCGTCGGGTGATATAATATATCGCATGAAATTTGGTTACGAAATTTATCCGACAAAGAAGTCTACTTCCGCCTCGTCCTGGCAACGGTTCATCGAGCAAATTTCGGAATTTCAAAAACCTTTTACGAGTTGGCGCATAATAATTCTTTGTTCGGAAATCAAAATCCACTATTATCTTGAAATCGATTTTGAATCTCCAGCAATTTTCCGCAGTCTACCAGATTTCTTTTTACGGCACGCCAAAATACCAGTTTTCCAAACTCATCCATCGAAGATATTTTATCTTCAAAAATCCTTCAATTTTATCGATTTAAAGGATTTTCTGCGAACTCACAAAAAATTCGATGCTAAAGTATTTGAATTTTGCTTTTTTAAGACCCTTTCTCGCCAATCTATGTCAAAGACATATGCACATAGTGTGAATAAATCCTACCGCCTTTTACCGGCCACGATTACCAAGCTCCTAGCGGCTGATTTCGAACATAATAACCATTTAGCTTACAAAAGTCCACCCAAATATCTCGATTCATATAAAACTCTAGATCTTTTAAAAAATAATCCTGACGGAGCATTTTTAGCAGTCGATGCTTTTCCGTATTTTCAGACACCTCGATATCTCGATCAAGACAAAATTGATTTTGCCAAACATTCATTAGTGCTAGGCGCTAGTGGCTCAGGGAAATCAAAATTCCTCAGCCTCTTTATTGATCGAATCGCTGATAATACGGACTTAAAATCAAAATACAAATTTGTCGTAATCGATCCACACGCGGCCCTAGAAGATGAAATCGGTCAACTTGGATGCGTAATTGATTTCCTCGATCCAAAAAATTCCGCCAATCTCTTCGCTAGTCATACCGAAAATGCGACCGTCGCCACAGAATTATTAATTGATATTTTTCAGGGTCTGATCGCAAATAACTACAACCCTAAATTAGAACGAGTCCTACGCCATAGCCTTTATTTATTGCTCGAACTGAATCAATTTAATTTCCATAATTTACGCAAGTTACTACTTGATCTCGATTTTCGAAATCAATTATTACAGACTACCGACACCAAACTCCCAACCAGCGTATTAACTTTCTTTTATGCTGAATTTACCGAAATCAAAGTCAACTCGTACACCGAGGCTATTTCGCCCATCATTGCGTTAATTGACGAAGTAGAAATGATTCCAATTTTTGCCGAAGATACAAAATCGGATTGTATTAATCAAGTAATACAACAAAACTTTCTCACAATCTTCTCGCTTGATCACACTAGATTTGGTGATCGAGTTGTCAAAATCGTCGCCGGCCTCATTATGCAACAGATCTTGACCTTAGCAGAACAGCATGTTTTTTCTGAACATATCATATTTATCATTGATGAAGTAGCGGTCGTAGAAAATCCAATCCTTTGCCGATTTTTAGCCGAAGCACGCAAATATCATGTGTCGGTCATCCTTGCTGGTCAATATTTTAGCGGTATTTCCGAGCCACTGCGTCAAGCAATCTTCGCGAATGTTATTAATTATTATATTTTCCGTATTGCTAAAAGTGACGCAAATTTAATCGTGCATAATTTTGAAATGAAAATCCCACTCAGCGACACGATTGACCAAAAAGTAAAAACTCTGACTGGACTCCAAAATCGTGAATGTGTAGTTCGCTTAAGCACAGGAGATCAATTACTACCAGCTTTCAAGGCTACAACACTCGATTTCATGCCCAAACCTCGATTGCATAAAAGCTCACCAAAGAAACGACAAAAATCTCGAGCACAAGACTCTAATTTGACTTTAAAAAACCACCTCGATCTAACTTCAGCCACAACCTTAAATCAACTTTTAAAAATGAATGCCGATACCATAGAACAAACACATGAAACTTCTGCCTCATTCATCAAGCGTAGACTTAAAGAGGGTAATCCAGAAATTCATTATACAAAAGTTCAAGACAAATCAGATAACACAAAAGAGGATTTACATGGATGAGATAATAGCACAGCAGACTGCTCGTAAAATTATTAAAAATGTCTTTCAAATTGATTACGACATCTCGTTGGATGAAATTGAACAAAAGTTCGCCTTCGATCTCGGATTACCAAATCAATTCCGCGATGACACCACGGGCGAAGCAGCCTGGTCAATTGTTAATGGCGCAAAAAGATACATTACTCTAGAAAATATGCTAAAACATGATGAGCAAACGAGTTGGATGCGGGCAAAACGTGATTTCCATAGTATTGACGAAATTATAGCTGCATGGGAAGAAGTGAATTATATGACCTCCAATCGCCTCTCCGATACGATCAACTCATCAAAGTGCGATACAGTTTATCGTTCAGAATATATTTACCAATCAACTAATTGCTTTAATGGCAAATATTTTCTTTATTGTAATACATGTAGTGATAGCGAATATTTAATTGCTTCTCGACGTTCGGCAAATTCTAATTTCTGTATTAGACTTGATGATTCAATCAACTCCAGCAACTGTTTTTCAGTCAATTATAGTAATAAGATCATCAATTCATTCTTCATCCAGGACTGCTTCGATTTACAGGACTGCATGTTTTGCTCGCATCTCTCTTCGTGCCGATTTTGTATAGCGAACATGCAATTTGAAGAAGCTGAATATCGCGAGATAAAACCCCAGATCGTCAAGTGGATCTTAGAATCATAAAACTCATGTTATAATATATAGCATTATGAGTTATAGGCGACTAACAGAGCGCATTCATACAGGCTGGATTATAGCCTGGGTTACGATATATGCAGCAATCTTGATACTTGGGAACTTTCTACCTAATAGTCAATTAACGACTTTTGTGCGTCTCACTGGGATCTTGTTGTGCTTCTTATATGTCGTCATCAAATTTCCGCATGACTACTTTCTGCTACTCGCTATGGGTGCGACTTGTGTTGCTGATCTGATTCTTGCGGGCAATAATATCTCGCCACTAGGTGTTGCCATTTTTGTAAGTACACAAGTATTCCATTTACTACATCTGCTAAGTCTGCGTCAATCTCCGACTAAACGCTACGTTTTCATTTATATTGCTATAGCAATATGCCTGCTAGTACTAGATATAGTCTTTGATATTATGCCAAGATTATATCTAGTCTGCGGGCTTTATGTCATATTATTAATAACCAATCTCATTATCAGTTTCCACTATCATAAAACTGAGCCAGAAAATCCGACTGCCTGGTTTGCATTTTTTGGATTTTTATTATTTGCTGGTTGCGATATGTGTACCGGCATATCATATTTCTCATTAATTGGGCTTTTCCCGGCTAGTTTTTACAATCTCGCCAACTTCATTGTGTGGTTTTTCTACTATCCTTCACAAATTTTACTTTCAAATACCGGAGACTATGATATAATGACAGCAAAGGAAGGTAAAAATTGATGGAGGTCTATGGAAGGTAAAAAACTACATACACCGGGTTCCGGTGGTCAACGCGCTATTTTGGTGTTCGGTGTTCCTTGCAGCGGTAAAACTACTTTCGGTAAACAATTTGCAGCACAATTCAATGCGACTTTCTATGATCTAGACAAGTTACGCGATGAGCATAATCTTTCCCGTAAGTTTATCCTATTGTTAATTGCCGAGGTTGCCCGTACCGGTGCGACCCTCGTGATCGAAGGCGGTAATGACACTGAAAAAGACCGCAAAGAGTTGGCTGAAATCCTACGCGCTGAAGGTTATTTGCCAACGCTGATTTGGATCCAGACCGACGTTAGTACAGTGCGAGCGCGGTTAAAGAACAAACTTAAGTCAGTTGAGCGGGCCAAGACCGTCTATGATACCCGCATCAAAGCCCTAGAGGCTCCTTCCGACGCGGAAAGCCCTATCGTGCTTTCGGGTAAGCATACATATCCAGCCCAGTTGAAACAGGTTCTGACCCAGCTCTAGAATGATCTTGCAAGACGCCGAATTCGGCGAGGTATTGGTGCGCAAAAACGCATGGTCTAAAGGTGTGCGTTTTTCAATTTCAACGTCTGGACGCCTGCAAATGTCAGTACCTCAGCATACGACAGAGTTTTTGGCTAAGCGGTTTCTAAACCGTAATCGAGACCTGGTACGCAAGAATATCCCGCTTAACCCACCAGACACCCAGCGTGCTCGCGATGCTAAGAAAAAGATTCTGACCAAGAAAGCCCACGCTTATTTGCCATATCGTCTCGAATATTACGCCAAACTCTATGGCTATCGTTACGATAAGTGTCGCCTCAGCCATGCAGCTACTCGTTGGGGTAGTTGTAGCAGCAACAGGACAATCTCACTTAATATCGGTTTAATGCAGGTACCAGAGCCGCTGCGTGATTATGTAATTCTGCACGAGCTGGCGCATTTAAATCATATGGACCATTCGGCTGCCTTCTGGAAAGAAGTAGCCAGTCATGACCCCCATTACAAAGAACATAACAAAAAATTAAAGAATTTTTCACCTGGCGTATGATTTATAGGCTGATATATTATATATTGACTACTCAACTCCTTAGATATGTTGTAAAAATTACAACATATCTAAGAGGGGTCCGAGTCTACTGTTGTAATTTTTACAACATATTTTTTACAACATATTATATTAAATACTGATTGTCGGGGGTTGTTATAAAGAGATAACTGTGGTAAAATAGAAAGGTATAGTCTAATTAAGGGCAATGCGAACTAGACGACAGGGAAGGCCTGCTGTCTGATCCGTCGATTTTATGGCTAATAGCCGCGATCGATCAGACAAAATGGAACCACTCATTAGTCTAGGCTTCGTGTTGTTATAAAGGAAAGGAACAGGATGCAAGCCATCATCGGCACCAAAATTGGTATGACCCAGATCATCGGCGAAGATGGTATCGTGACTCCAGTTACGATTCTATCGGCCGACCCATCCACGGTGACTCAGATTAAAACTGTCGCACATGACGGTTATAACGCCGTGCAGCTCGGGTATGGTCAGGGTAAGAATCTGAGCAAGTCGGTTTCTGGCCACGTCAAAGCGGCCGGAGTTTCTCCGAAAATCCTGAAAGAGTTCCGTACGGCAGACGAGCCGGAACTTAAAGTCGGAGATAAGATTAGCGTCGAGAATTTCAAGCTCGGCGACAAGGTCGAGGTAACTGGTATCTCGAAAGGAAAAGGGTACGCTGGTACCGTAAAGCGTTGGAATTTCATTGAATCACGCAATACGCATGGGTTCAAAGGAAATATTCGCCGCGTTGGCTCGATTGGTTCGGGCTATCCACAGAAAGTCTGGAAGGGCAAAAAGATGCCAGGTCGCATGGGTCATGACCAGGTTACGGTCAAAAACCTAATTGTCGCCTATATTGACACAGAAAATAATTTGATCGGTGTCAAAGGTGCAGTGCCAGGTCCAAAAAAAGGTATCGTTACTGTAGTCTTGACGGAGGGGAAGGAGTAAATTATGGCAGAACTAAACAAAGATGTCTTTGGGCTGACCGTAGAAAATCATGAACTCCTAAAGACCGCGTATGATGCATACCTTGCTAATTCACGCAGTTCGCACGCTAAGACTTTGAAGCGTGGTGAAGTCCGTGGTGGCGGTAAGAAACCTTGGAAGCAGAAAGGTACTGGTCGAGCTCGCTTCGGTAGTACTCGCAACCCGATTTGGCGACATGGTGGCGTAGCCTTTGGTCGTACTGGTGAAGAGAATTTTACCAAAAAGATCAGTAAAAGCGCTAAAAAGATTGCAATCCGCCAAGCTTTGAGCATCAAAAATGCTGAGGGTGCAATACTTATCCAAAGCATCAACACTACCGGTAAGACTCGCGAGATCGCAAAGGTCATAAAGGATCTAAACCTTGAAGACAAAAATGTCTTGATGGTAGTATCGAAAAAAGCACCAGAAGTACTCAGGGCAACTAATAATATCGCCAATTTGAAGCTCGTTCGCGCAACCTACCTCAATGTTTTCGATATCCTGAATGCCGACAAACTCATTTTCAGTGAAACCGCAATCAGTGCAACTGAAAATTGGTTACTAGGTAAGGAGGAGGCATAATGAATAAGAGCAGTATGATTATCCCACGCGCGACTGAGAAAGCCTATAATCTTGAATCAAAGCGCACCTACGTATTTTATGTTCCACGTAGCGCCAGTAAACAATCAATCGCTAAGACGATCGCTGAAGCTTTTAACGTAACTGTTACTGGAGTTCGCGTCTTGAACCGTAAAGGTAAAGCTACGCGTTTCTCTCGTGGTAAACATGCTTACCCAGGCACGACTTATCGACAAGATCATAAAGTCGCCTACGTAACAGTAAAAGAGGGTGACAAAATCCCAGTTTTTGAGGAAGAAAAATCTGAACAAAAATCAGAGAAATCAGCAAAAGCAGAGAAAGTTGCCAAAAAAGCTCTCAAAACGAAGAAAAACGACGCTAAAGAGGAGAAAGGAGAAGATAAATAATGAGTATCAAGACTTATCGCCCAACCACTCCGGCTCAGCGCCAAAAAACTACACAAGATTTTGACCAGATTACGACCAAAAAACCTATGAAATCTTTGCTTGCTAGCAAAAAACAAATGGCTGGTCGCAATAATAAAGGGCGGATCACGGTACGCCACCGTGGTGGCGGCGTCAAGCGTCACTATCGTATCGTTTCTTACGACTTACCGAAGAATATGACTTTCGAGATCATGGAAATAGAGTACGACCCAAATCGTAGTGCCCGCATCGCTAGGATCAAAGATACCAAGAATCGCTATTACTATGTGATTGCTGACGGTAAAATGCGCAAAGGCGCCAAGTTCAGTACCGGCGAAGAGGCTGCCGTCGAAACCAGCAACCGCTTGCCGATCAAGAATATCCCAGTCGGTACCTTCATTTATGCAATCGAGTTGACTCCAGGTCGTGGTGCACAAATGGTACGTTCAGCCGGCACAAATGCACAGTTAATGGCAAAAGAAAATAACTATGCTACTATCAAGCTTCCATCCGGTGAAATGCGCAAAGTCCTAATTGACTGTGAAGCTAGCATCGGTACAGTAAGCAACGAACAACATCAGAATATTAAAATCGGCTCAGCTGGTCGCCGACGTCGTAAGGGTATCCGTCCAACTGTCCGTGGTGTAGTTATGAATGCTGCTGATCACCCGCACGGTGGTGGTGACGGTGGCCGCCATGGTACTGGTAAAGCTCCACATACACCATGGGGTCAGTTGACACTTGGTTATCGCACTCGTCGTAACAAGAAAACTAATAAAATGATCGTGCGCAGTCGCCACGAAGGAAAGAGGAAATAATGTCTCGGAGTCTTAAGAAAGGTCCATTCGTGGATTACAAACTCGCGAAGAAAGTTGCTGCTCTCTCCGCGGAAGATCGCACCGTGATTAAAACCTGGGCAAGACAGTCAACGATTTCACCAGAAATGGTCGGTCGGACAATTGCTGTGCATAATGGTAAAGTCCATGTTCCAGTGTTTATCAGTGAAAATATGGTAGGACATAAGCTCGGTGAATTTGCTCCTACCCGTAAATTTAAGCGTCACGGCGGCAAGAAGGCTGCTGAGGCAGCGAAGGGGGGTAAGTAATGGCTGAAAATAATACTTATTTTGCACGTGCCGTAATTAAAGGCGTTGATAGTCAGCCACGAAAAGCTGGCATTATTGCAAGCTTGATCCGTGATCGCTACGTTGCAGATGCAGTCGTTATCCTGGAACACACACCGCGTCGCGCTGCACGCGCTGTTCGAAAGGCTATCGAGTCTGCTGCCGCAAATTTAATAAATAATTCCGGCGTCAGCATTGACCCGAAGACCGTACGCATTGCAAGAATTTCCGTAACCGCTGGCACCAGAATGCGTCGCTACGTACCTGCATCACGCGGACGTGCCTTACCTTATGAAAAAATTTCTAGCAACATTTTTGTTGAGGTTGCTGGTGAAGAAAAAGCTAAGAAAACTGCTACGCAGACCGATGACGCTAATTCTCACAAGAGCCAAGTCAAGGACAGCGGGGCAACATCCGATAATTCGGCTACGAAATCGGCAAAAAAGGAGGATAAATAATGGGTCAGAAAGTCAACCCAATCTCTTATCGTCTCCAAGTCAGCAAGGATTGGTCGTCTAAGTGGTTTACCCGCAAAGCCGATTTTCGTAACTGGCTGGTAGAAGATACGAAGATTCGCGAGCTGATCGAAAAGCGCTTCGAATCGCGCCCAACTATCGCCCGCATCAATATCGAACGTAGTGCCAATCAAACTACGATCACGATTTTGACCGCCAAAGCTGGCGCCGTGATCGGCAAGCAGGGCGCTGGGATCAACGAGCTCAAGAAAGAACTCGAAAAAATCGTCAAAGGACCAATTCGCATTAACGTTGAAGAAGTTAAAAAACCGGAACTTAGTGCAAAATTGGTCGCCGAGAATATTGGTTTCCAACTCGGCAAACGTATGAATTTCCGCCGCGCCGTCAAAATGGCTGTACAGAGCACCATGAACGCAGGAGCCAAGGGTATTCGTATCGAAGTGTCTGGTCGTCTAAACGGCGCTGAAATGTCACGACGTGAAAAATTCATCGAAGGATCGGTTCCGCTACATACTTTGCGCGCAGATGTCGACTTTCATATTTGTCACGCGAAGACCATCGCTGGGATCGTCGGTGTAAAAGTTTGGATTTACAAGGGGGAGAAATAAGATGGCTATTCTAAAACCGCGCCGCGAAGCGCACCGTAAAGTTCGCAAAGGCAAAAACCGTGGCACCGCTAGTCGTTGCAATACCGTGGCTTTTGGTGACTGGGGATTAATGTCGCTCGATAATGAGCGTGTAACTGCTCGCCAAATCGAGGCCGCTCGTCAGTCCATCACTCGCTACGTTAAGCGTGGCGGTAAAATTTGGATCCGCATTTTCCCACATACGCCAGTTTCCAAAAAACCGCTGGATGTGAAGATGGGGAGCGGTAAAGGTGAACCACAATTTTACGTAGCAAAAGTTAAAGCTGGTACGGTCATGTTCGAAATTGCCGACGTTACCGAAGAGCAAGCCAAAGAAGCTTTCCGCCTTGCTGGGCACAAGCTACCGGTTCGCACCAAAGTTGTTAAAAAAGAGGAGTTCTAATGGCTGGAGAATTACAGGGTATCGTAAGTTCGAGCAAATGCGACAAAACTATCACAGTTTCAATTGCTAGTCGCGAAACTCATCCACTCTACCGTAAACAATACACTAAAACCCGCAAATATACTGCTCACGACGAGAATAATGAAGCTGGTAAAGGTGATAAGGTTTTGATTGAGGCTTGCCGTCCATACAGCAAAACCAAATCTTACAAACTTGTCAAAGTCCTAGAAAAATCGCATGATGCCGTCGAGCTCAAAGACGATGTCGTAGCTAAGGATACTGGCGACAAGCGTGCTGAAGTAGTCGAATCAGCCGAAGAGGAGAATAAGTAAATGATTCAACAGGAAACTAGATTAAAAGTCGCTGACAACAGCGGCGCCAAGGAGCTTGGTGTAATCCGGGTCCTCGGTGGTACACGCGCACGCTATGCACGTGTAGGCGATATCGTAACTTGCAGCGTCAAAGATGCTAGCCCAACTGGAAACGTTAAGAAAAAAGCCGTCGTGCGTGCAGTTATCGTCCGTACTCGGCAGCAAATCCGTCGCCCGGATGGCTCGACCATCAAATTCGATGACAACGCTGCAGTATTAGTGAACGATGATAAAACCCCAAAGGGGACACGTGTCTTCGGTCCAGTCCCACGCGAACTCCGCGAAAAAGGTTTCAATAAGATTATCAGCCTAGCGCCGGAGGTACTATAATGAGTAAGGGATTAAAAACTGGTGACAAGGTCAAAGTTCTAAGCGGCGACCATAAGGGCGAGATCGCTGAAATCGTCAAGATCGATCGCACGAATGGTAAGGCGATGCTAAAAGATATTAATATCGTCGAGCGTCACGTTCGTAAATCTTACTACAATCCCCAAGGTGGCAAAAAATCGGTTCATGTCGGAATTGATTTATCGAATTTGAAAAAGGAGGGTAAGTAATGGCGACCGCAAAAACACCACGCTTAAAGGAAAAATATAATAAAGAAGTCAAAAACCAACTGAAAGAAGAGCTTGGTCTTGAAAATATCAATCAAGTACCAAAACTCGAAAAAGTTGTAGTTTCGAGTGGTGTCGGCAAAAAACGTGAGGATAAACGTTTTACAGAAACCGTCGCGCTTACGCTCGAAAAGATCAGCGGACAAAAGCCAACTTCTCGTCTCGCTAAAAAATCAATCGCTTCGTTCAAGATCCGTAAAGGTATGGGCGCTCCGGTCGGCTACCTTACAACACTGCGCAACGATAAGATGTATGAATTTGTTGACCGTCTGATTAATATCACCTTGCCAAACGTACACGATTTTCATGGCGTTTCAAACAAGGCTTTTGACGCGCAGGGCAACTACAGCCTTGGCGTTAAGGAACAGACTGTTTTTCCGGAAATTACTTTTGAAGATTCTGCAGTTCTACATGGTCTAGAAGTTACGTTCATTATTAAAAATGGGTCCAAAGAAGGGAGCAAAAAATTGCTAGAAGCATTTGGAATGCCGTTTGAGAAAGGAGAGAAATAATGGCAAAGAAATCTGCTGTTCTCCGCGACGAAAAACGACGCAAAATGTACGAGAAATATAAAGCTAAGCGCGCCGAGCTAAAGGCTAATGGAGATCTAGAAGGTCTACAAAAATTACCGCGCAACTCTAGCCCAACCCGGCTAAAAAATCGCGATATGCTCGACGGTCGTCCACGCGGCTATATGCGTTACTTTGGCCTTAGCCGTATTAATTTCCGTGAAAAAGCCTCAAAAGGTGAAATCCCGGGCGTAACAAAGAGTAGCTGGTAAGGAAGGAGAAGATATGTCATTACAATCAACAGATCAAATCGCCGACCTTATCACTAGGATTCGCAACGCAATTATGGTTGGCAAAACCGAAATCCGTGTTCCGACCAGCAAGCTCAAAGTAGCCGTTGTGGAAGGACTCAAGAGTGCAGGTTATCTCGAAGACTACACGGTCGAGGAAGGTAAACCACGCGGCGTATTGCACGTCATTATTAACCAAGAGGGCACGCCGGCGCGCATCACCGAGATCTCAAAGGTTAGTAAACCTGGCCGCAGAGTTTACGTGAGCGTAGAAGAAATCCCAGTAGTTAAAAGTGGTCGCGGACTAGTACTCATGAGCACTTCAAAAGGCATCATGACCGGTCGCGAAGCCAAAAAACAACGTCTTGGCGGCGAGATTTTAATAAAAGTTTACTAGATCGAGTCAAGATTACACAAAAATCCCCTAAAAATAGGGGATTTTTGGTAGCTGGATAAATCCCTTGCCCTGGTAAGGGATAGTTTCTCTCCGGTGCAGACTCTGGAGGTGTTTTTATTGTTTTTCGTATCTTTATTAAAAAACGTCCACCTCTACGGTGAACGTTTCAATACGAAGGCAATTATCAAAAGCCGTATTTATTTAAGTGCTCGATTGCTACTTCATAGAGCTCATTATCAATATAACGCAGTCCGCTGAACCGATTCTGGTCCTGGCACGCCGCGCAAAGCTATCCGACAGTTTGGATTTGATAGCCCTGTAAAAACAATCGCTCTCCCCTACCAAAGTCTAATGCTCCGACTGGGCTTGCGTCAGTCACATAGCACCAGTCGTCTCCGAGTTCAAAATCAAGCACCGAAAATCTATGTATGATTTCATCAATGGTTTTTTGCCCCAAACGTCTAGTCATTTGCAACTGACACCATCCCTCTTTGGAGCCATCAGCGAAATGGAGCATAATGTCTTCCACATCCCCATTATGAATTGCACGGATTAGACCGTTCCGTGCACGGACTGAAAGACCGAGATCGGAAATCTGGGTTTCCATGGTTACCGTATCGCCGTTGCTAGCCTCCTGAATCAGGCCTTGTTTGCGCATTATCGTGGTGATCGCCGACCACTCCATTAATGTGAGTTTTTGGGCTTCAACAAAGTTTTGGAAATTACTAAAAAATTCTACAATCTCCGCAATCTCCGTGAGTCCCAACTCATGCAGGACCTTGGCGCTTCGATAAGGCCAATAAATTCCTTCAATTACTACTGAATTTGCTGACGCTTCTTTTTGCACGGTATCGCCCACTGTTGGACTTTGAGTCTCAACCACTGCCGCTAGGGCCTGTAGCTGCGCCAAGGCATAGTTGCATCTCTCTGCGTAAAATTACACTTCTGCTGTCAACTTCGCAATCTGCTCACGTAGCGGTTTCTCAACCAGCGTTTTCCCAAATTCCACTGCTGGTACCTCAGTTGTTGACCAAAGCGATCGGCCACCCAACAGGGTGTAACGAAGCTTCTTTTTGGGTCTGATTGCTCTCCAAAAGAGATCCGATCCCCCTACACCTCTTAACCTCTTCAAGGCATCATTGAAGCATCTCTCAAGAGTCCACAACTTAAAGACTTCACTATCCCGAGATGCATCCATGTCACCAAGTACCCGACACAGAGCATAAGATTCCGTATAGCATAACTCTTTCAAAGTCTTTTCAACGTTCTCCTTCATCTGCTCCGGCGTCAGACCTAATTCCGCAAAAACTTCCGTCTTACATTCGGCGTGGAGTGCATCCTCCAGCCCAAAAGCAATTGCAAAAATCGTTTCTACGAAGGTTAAGCCTAATCCTTCCAAGCTATTTGGGTATAAATTTGCTTCCATTATAACCTCCCATTTCAAAGATCTAATTCGAAGAAAACACCCACACTTCCCAATTTGCGAATATTACCCCCTATACAAAACCTATAATCTATGCTAAAATGGCAAGGATATTAATATAAAGGGAAAATATGAGTCGTATCGGAAAACAACCCATCGCAATTCCGGCGGGAGTGACAATTACGGTCGGCGACAAGGATATTACTGTCGCAGGACCTAAGGGTTCACTCATCGTCCCGCTTCAGGAAAATGTCAAGGTCGCAATTGAAAACGATAATATTATCGTGACACGCGCTAATGACGAACCAAAATCTCGTGCTTGGCACGGTTTACAGCGAGCATTGTTAAACAATGCCGTACAAGGTGTGACCAATGGTTTCGAGAAAAAGCTCGAGATCAATGGTGTCGGTTTTCGCCTTAGCAGTACTGGCTCAAATGCCATTGAGATGGCCCTTGGTTTTTCACACCCAGTAAAATACCATGCGCCGGAAGGCGTTGAGCTCAAAACTGACAAGATGATCATTACTGTCAGTGGGATTGACAAACAAAAAGTTGGTCAAGTCGCGGCGGAAATTCGCGCGCTCAAGAAACCGGAGCCATATAAGGGTAAAGGCATCAAATATGTGGACGAAGTGATCCTTCGTAAAGCAGGAAAGGCAGGGAAGAAATAATGAATAAGGTATTTCGCGCAAAGCGCACACGTGCAAAAATTCACGGCACCGCACAGCGCCCTCGCTTAACTGTTCACATTAGCAATGTGCATATCACTGCACAGCTAATTGACGACGACAATAGCAAAACTATCGCTTATGCAACCACGGTCGGTAAAAAGGTCGAGGGGAGCAAAGCAGATCGCGCTACTCAAATCGGTAAAGAAATCGCCACTAAGGCGAAAAAGGCTAATATCAAGTCCGCCGTATTTGATCGAGGCGCAAAACTATATGCCGGCAGGATGTCTGCACTAGCAGATGCCGCCCGCAAGGAAGGATTGGAGTTCTAATGGCTGAAACTGATAAAACCGCCAAGGTCATCAACAAGTCCGGTACGCTCAAGATGGATGATAAAACTGCTGCCGCCAAGCCTAAACGCGACATCAATGGTCGCAACATGGGCCGTCGCGGTGGTCGCCGTGATCGTAATCGAGGCGCCGATAATACACCGAAAGAGTTTGATACCGTCACCATTAACATTGATCGCGTTTCTCGTACCGTCAAGGGCGGCCGCCGCATGCGATTCAAAGCACTCGTAGCGATTGGTAATCACAAGAATAAGATTGGTATCGGTATCGCTAAAGGTGGCGATGTTACAAGCGCAATTCAAAAGGCTACCACTAAAGCTAAAAAATCTATGATCGAGTTTCATATGGACGGCGAGACGATTTGCCATGAGGTCGAAACCCGCAAAACCGGTGCAGACGTGCTTATGAAACCCGCAGCGCCAGGTACTGGTATTATCGCTGGCGGCGTCGTGCGAAGCATCATTGGTCTCACGGGGATTAAAAACATGATCTCGAAGAGTCTCGGCAGCACCAACAAGGTGAATATCGCTTACGCTGTAATTGAGGGTCTTCGTCAGCAACTTCCGCGCGATCAGTGGGTAGGTAATTCCGAAAAAGCAACTTCGAAAGCTGCAAAAAAGGCTCCCGCGAAGAAATCCGCCAAGGAGGACAATTAAATGAAATACAACGATTTGCAAGTTAATAAAAATACTCGTCCAACTCGCGCTGGACGCGGGATCTCGGCTGGGCGCGGCAAGACTGCTGGGCGCGGCACTAAGGGTCAAAAAGCTCGTTCTGGTCACCACAAAATGCCTGCCGGCTTCATGGGTGGACAACGTGCCTTGATGCAAGCTATTCCGAAGCTTAAAGGTTTCAAAAGCCTACATGAAAAAGCCACAGTAGTATATACCGATCGCCTGAACGATCTTAGCGGTAAAGTCGACAATATTTTACTTGCCGACAAGGGGCTCATTGAATCTCCTTACGAAAAGGTAAAAGTAATTTCGCGTGGTGAGTTGACCGCCAAAATCGATTTGGAAACGCAATTTGCCAGCAAAACCGCCGTTGAGGCGATCGTCAAAAATGGCGGTAGCTTCAAACGTGTCGCAAGATTACAACGTCAGACTACCAAAAACGAAGGGTAAGAAATAAAAAACAACTTAAATATAGACCTCAACATACGAGGTCTATATTTTTATTACCTCTTTTTGAAGAAAGCATATTATCCCCCCTAGCTCTTTTGGAAGTGACGCTGAAGAAAGTTACAACAAAGTCATTATGAATCTC
>OFGF01001245.1_pt1 | contig 16692 bp, 13 predicted proteins | sample 1521711 | NCBI WGS metagenome assembly OFGF01 (sample SAMEA3504092, study PRJEB24116) | mouse gut metagenome | biome: mouse gut; feature: mouse-associated habitat; material: faeces | place: Denmark | collected 2011 | reverse complement strand
CGCCGATGCGGGCATCGACATCCTGGCCGGCGGCGGCCGCGCCTATTTCGAGGCGTCGCTCGACGGCCGCAACATCGTAGAAGAGCTGCGGGCCAAGGGTTACCGCTTCGCCGAGACGCCCGAGGAGTTCTGCGCCGCGGACGAGCTGCCGCTGCTGGGGCTCTTCGCACCCGAGTACATGCCCACGGCCGACAAGCGCGGCGAGGAGTACCTCGCAGCCGCCACGGCCCACACCCTCGACCTGCTGTCGCGCCGTGAAGCGGGATTCTTCGCCATGATCGAGGGTTCGCAGATCGACATCGCCTGCCACAACAACGACACCGAGGTGATGCTCGCCGAAATGCGCGACTTCAACCGGGCCGTGCACACGGCGTTCGACTTCGCCGACACCCATCCGGGCACGCTCGTGGTGGTGGTCGCCGACCACGAGACGGGCGGCCTCACGATGGTCTCGAACGACCGCGACTTCACGGCCACCGAGAGCGGCATCGACTTCCGTTACAGCACCACGAGCCACTCGGGCATTCCGGTCGTGCTCTACGCCTACGGCACGGGCTCGGAACACTTCCGCGGCACGATGCAGAACACGGACATCTTCCGAAAGATCAAGGAGCTGCTGATCGACAGACTTAGTTTATAAGTTTTGATTGCTGTAGTTGCCATAATATTCAGTCTCTGCCTTATAGCTGTTCCGTTGTGGAACAGCTATAAGGATCGCAGACTACTCAGGACCGTCACCTCGCCCGACCGCGGCACCCGATCCGAGCGGCATTTGGTCGTAAAGCTGCTCAAACGAGGCATACCGTCTCAGGCTGTTTTTCACGATTTGTATGTAAGAAGGCAGAGCGGCAATTATTCGCAAATAGATGTCGCCACGGTGACAAAAGCCGGAATCATCCTGTTCGAGGTCAAGGAGTACAGCGGCTGGCTTTTCGGTAAAGGCTATCAATCGCATTGGTGCCAGGTATTGGCCTACGGAAAGGTGAAACACAGATTCTACAACCCGATCAAACAGAACGAAACCCATATAGCGAGCATTCGACACTGCTTGAGGCATTGCACCGGTGCCAACTTTCCCGTGTACTCCGTCATCGTATTTTACGGGAATTGTGTTTTTCGGGATACTTCCTGCATACCCGACAACACCTTCGTTATCAAACCCGGTGTACTCCCGGAGGTAATGGACCGTATCCTGCGACGCAAGGCCGATGCTGCCTGCATGAACGAAGGTGAAGCGATCCGATTGCTGCGCGAGGCGGTCATGAACGGCGCGAATCCGCAAATCGTCGCACAACACAGTCAAATGGTTCGGAGCATTACCAATTGCCGCTGAATTTTCACACAAGTACTTACTAAACTACTATAAATATGAAAAAGTTATTCGCGACAACCCTGCTGCTCGTACTCTCCCTCACGACGCAGGCGCAGACTGACGTCACCAAGTTTCTCGGAATTCCGGTCGATGGAACCAAACCGGAAATGATCCGCCAACTCAAGGCGAAAGGCTTTCGCAACGTACCCTACACCGATGATATTCTGGAGGGTGAATTCAACGGCAGCAATGTCTATGTCTCTGTTGCAACGAACAACAACAAGGTTTGGCGGATTGCAGTGGTCGATGCCATTCCATCCGATGAGCGAAATATTCAAATAAAATTCAATCGGCTTTGCGAACAGTTTGAAAACAATCCTAAATATGTATCATTTGTATCCATACAAGATTATACCATACCCGACGACGAAGATATTTCCTATCAAATGCTGGTCAATAACAAACGCTACGAAGCTGCATTCTATCAAAAATCGGAAAATACAGAAATGGCAGACGCCAATAAACTCGTTTGGTTCATGGTATCGAAAAACAATCGCGGGTTCGACAAATATCAACTCGTAATATTCTATGAAAACGGATACAACGAGGCGAACGGACAGGATTTGTAAAAGAACGTCCAACCTCTAATTTGATCGCAGCCGAATCCTATATACGAGGATTCGGCTGTGTCGCAATCGTACCAAACAGTACGAGCCGCCCCTCGCCATGCACTCGACCGCCTGGAAAACCACGCTCCGGTCCGAGGGGCATCGTCCTCGATGCCGCCCGAAAACGCCCACAACCTCCGGTACCACAACATCCCCGACATCCCCACAACACCCCGCCAAACCACCCGACAGCGATAACCGTCAAGCCGTGCGGCCCGCAATACACCCGGCAGCACGGAATCCGTCCGGCACCGCAACACCCGACAGCAATCCGGCACAGAGCACCGTCTTCGAACCAGCAGTCAGTCACCATACCGCCCCCCGTCGCCTCCGACACAGCAACTCCCGGCATCCGTCCGGCACACAGCACCGTCTCCGAACCGGCAACCATACACCACCGCACCTCCTGCAGCAGCCGGCATACCGCCCCGTCGCTTCCGATCCGGCAGCCGCCCGAACCATGAGGCAGCCGCCCTAATTCTGCGACAGCGACCCGAACCCTGCGGACAACCGCCCGAAGCACAAAAAAGCACCCCCGGCCCGAAGACCGGAGGTGCGAATGAAACGAGTAGGGACTGATTAGATCACACCCTGCTCCAGCATGGCCTGAGCGACCTTCATGAAGCCGGCGATGTTGGCGCCTTTCATGTAGTTGAGGTAGCCGTCGGCTTCAACGCCGAAGGCAACGCACTGTTCGTGGATTGAAGCCATAATCTGGTGAAGTTTGGCATCCACTTCCTCGGCGCTCCACTGGAGGTGTTCGGCATCCTGGGTCATTTCGAGACCGGAGCATGCCACACCGCCTGCGTTAACAGCCTTGCCGGGTGCGTAGTTGATTTTGTTTTCGATGAAGCAGTCGATTGCTTCGGGGGTGCAACCCATGTTTGAAACTTCGGCAACGAGTTTCACGCCGTTTGCAACAAGCTGCTTGGCATCTTCGCCGTTGACTTCGTTCTGGGTTGCGCAGGGGAGTGCGATATCAACTTTCTGTTCCCAGGGTTTGCGGCCGGGGAAGAAGGTGGCGTTGGGATATTTCTTGGCATAGGGAGCCACGATGTCTTCGCCTGATGCACGGAGTTCGAGCATGTAGTTGATTTTTTCGCCGCTTACGCCGTCGGGGTCGTAGATGTAGCCGTCAGGGCCGGAGATGGTCACAACTTTCGCGCCAAGTTCGTTGGCCTTGATTGTAGCACCCCATGCCACGTTGCCGAAGCCTGAAACTGCCACTGTTTTGCCCTTGATGGTATCGTTGATTCGAGCGAGCATGTTCTCTACGAAATAGAGGGCGCCGAAACCTGTAGCTTCGGGACGGAGGCGTGAGCCGCCGAAGTCGAAGCCCTTGCCGGTGAATGTGCCGGTGTGCTCGTTGACGAGTTTTTTGTACATGCCATACATATAGCCTACTTCACGGCCGCCTACGCCGATGTCGCCAGCGGGAACGTCGCGGTCCGGGCCGAGGTTTTTCCAAAGACCGAGGATGAATGCCTGGCAGAAGCGCATGATTTCACGGTCGCTCTTGCCACGGGGCGAGAAGTCGCTACCGCCTTTGGCACCACCCATGGGAAGGGTCGTGAGGGCGTTTTTGAATGTCTGTTCGAAGCCGAGGAATTTCAGAATCGAAAGGTTTACAGATGCGTGGAAACGGATTCCGCCTTTGTACGGGCCGATGGCGTTGTTGAACTGTACGCGGTAGCCGATGTTGTTCTGAACTTCGCCGTTGTCGTCGAGCCATGTCACACGGAAGGTGACGATGCGGTCGGGTTCGACCATGCGCTCGATGATGCGGTTTCTTTCAAACTCGGGGTGACGGTTGTAGATGTCTTCAACAGAAAGAAGCACCTCGCGCACTGCCTGCAAGTACTCTTTTTCTCCCGGATGCTTTGCTTCCAGGGCGTTCATGATATTATTTACATCCATAGCTATAAATTGTATGAATTAGGTTAGGTCTGTTTTGATTGTCTGCCTTAAAATCTGTGGAAAGGATTGTGGGCAATCTTTAAAGTTGCAACATCGCGCCGTTACCGGTTACGATTTATGTTACTGCGGCAAATATAATACTTAATTTGCAATACGCACACAAAAAAACGATTTATTTTTCATGCCCTAAAACATAAATCAAAAACAATAGAAAAGCATAACGTCATCACAATCCGTTAATTTTCGGCGCAAGGGTGCCGCGAATCATGGTGACGTTATGCTTTTTGCAGGTGTTATGCCCGTATGGCTATTCACGGTGATACCGGAATAATCGGGGGCTCCCCGGGGTTATTTATAGCGTGCCCAGCGTATGAAGTCTTTTATCGTGGGCTTTTTCCCATACATGAAGATGCCGACACGGTAGATTTTGGCTGCAACCCAGGCCAGCCCTACGAACGAGAGATAGAGAATGGCAAGCGACAGCCATATCTGCCATGATGCGATGTCGAACGGTACCCTGGCAAGCATCACCATCGGTGATGTGAACGGTATCATCGACATCCATACGGCTGTGGCGGAATTGGGGTCGTTGCCGACGCTTATCGAGAATATGAGGGCTACGATTATGGGTATGATTGCGAACGATTGCAGTTGTGAGGCGTCCTGGATGTTGTCGACAGCCGAACCGATAGCTGCGAAAATCGAGGCGAAGAAGAGGAATCCGCCGATGAGAAACAGGGTCATTATGCCGAATAGTTTCGCTATATAGCCCACTGATCCGAGGATGCTTACCATCTGGATTAATTCAGGGTCGAAATTGGCCGAGGCGGCATCGAGGGCGCCTGTCCCGGCAAGTGCCACTTCCTGCGAGAGGCTTTCCGGCATCAGCAGAGGCAGAAGGAAGGCGCTCATAAGGCATATCAGCACGCCCCATATAGTCACCTGCACAACGGCAACCAGCCCTACGCCTATGATTTTGCCAAGCATAAGTTGCAGGGGTTTGACCGATGACACCACAAGCTCGAGCACCCGGTTGTTTTTTTCCTCGATTATCGAGGTCATCACCATCTGCCCGTAGATGAGCAGGAACATGTACAGGATGAATGTCATTGCCAGCCCGATGAAGAACGATAATGCCGACGAGGTGCTTTCGCTTTCGCCGGTTTCGTTGACACGTATGGTCTGTAGATGTACGTCGGCATCGATTTCTGCAAGGATTTCGTTGAGATTCTCGATGTTGTAGTGCTTGAGGCGTTCGGTTTCAACGGTTTGTTTTATTATGGAGGAGAATGCTGTTTCAAGTTCCATCGAACCGGCGTCGCGGAGGTAGAGTTTTACGTCGGACGGGTTGTCGACTATGTTTTTGCCGATTACCAGCACCCCGTCGAATTCTTTGTTTGAGGCAAGTGTCAGGGAGTCGGCGGTAACGTTGCTTTCCTTAATGGTTATATAGTCGGGAACACTTCCTTGTGCCTGGAGTTGCGGGTATATGAGGCCGCTTGCGTCCGACACGGCGATAACCCTTTCGGAGGGGGTGGAGAACTGGGCGATTAGGGCCGGTGCGGCCATTAGCGCCAGCATCAGCACCGGCATGAGGAGGGTGGTGATGATAAAGCTCTTTTTTGCGACACGCTCGGAAAATTCGCGCGAAATTATAATGCCTATGTTTGATTGCATGGGTATGGCTGGTTAAAAGGATGTTGTAACTAGGGATTAAGTGACTGGATTATCGTAAATCAGACAGCAGCGGCGGCTTCGGAGTTTGCCTTTTCAACGGTTTTGATGAAGATTTCATTCATCGAAGGGAGTGCGCGGTCGAATGTCACGATTTCCACAGCATCATTTGCATCACGTATGAACCGGCGCATGTCTGTGTCGGGGCGCAGGGTGAATTCCGCGCTGACAGTCAGCCCGTCGGGAGTTTCTTTAGGTGTCCCCATTTTATGTGATGCAACGGTGTCGCCGAGGGCTGCAAGCAGTTTTGCAGGGTCGCCAAGGAATGTGAGTTTGTAGTTATCCTTGCCCATGGCGCGGCGGATTTCGGCCACATTGCCTGAAAGGATGTTGTGCGAGCGGTTGAAAAGGGTGAAATTGTCGCAGAGGGCTTCCACGCTTTCCATGTTATGGGTGGAGAAGATAACGGTCGCGCCTTCGTCGCGCAGACGAAGGATTTCCTGCTTAAGCAATTCTGCGTTTATTGGGTCGAACCCTGAGAACGGTTCGTCGAAAATCAGGAGCTTGGGGCGGTGCAGCACAGTTACGATGAACTGTATTTTCTGTGCCATCCCTTTCGAGAGTTCCTCTACTTTCTTGTTCCACCATTCCATTATCCCGAAACGCTCGAACCATTTTTTAAGTTCCTCGGTGGCTTCGCGTGTCTTTAAGCCTTTGAGTTTTGCAAAGAACAGGGCCTGGTCGCCGACCCGCATTTTCTTATAGAGGCCGCGCTCCTCAGGGAGGTAGCCTATATTGGTCACGTCGCTGGCTGTCAGCCGGTGGTCGCCGAACCACAGTTCGCCGCTGTCGGGGGCGGTGATGTGGTTGATTATACGGATGAGCGTGGTTTTTCCTGCCCCGTTCGGACCTAGCAACCCGTAGATTGAGCCTTCGGGTATGTTAACCGTCACGTTGTCGAGGGCTGTGTGACCCGTGTATCTCTTTGTGATGTTGTCAGCCTTTATTATATCCATTATTAATATTGTGGGAGTGAAGTAATCGTGGTGATAGAGCCATACCTGCCGGTGTAACATTACACCTGTCTACATATGACCTACTTTATTTGTCGCAAATTCGCATGCAAAGTTACACAAACCCTCGTTAAGTTGATAACTTATCGCTATCTTTGCGTAAATTGACCTATTTTGCAGATTATGGCAGATAATACATCTCCAAAAGACCTTTATGATTCGTTTCTTGCGAAATTCCCGCTTGAATCTCTGGAAACAATGCCATTGGAAGTTTATACCAATACCAATCATGACTCTTTTTGCTATTGGCTGGAATCGGTTGCAGACCGACTTGGCAGCATATGGGGCGGAAGTGCGTATAAGTTTGGTATATATAAGTGTGCGAATCTTCCGGTTGGCATGAAAGGAAGGATGTCGGACGGTGAATATGCCTGGTATGCCAAATATGGTCAAACGCGTGATGAGGCTTTTTCTGCCGTCAGACGTATAGTGAGTGATATTGCCCGATATGCGGCTTCGGGTAATTTCACTGCGATAGATTCTATTGATCTAGGTACTGCCGTGAAATGGAAAATCGCATTTATCTATGCTGATTTTCAATTGGTCGGGGTGTTCAAGCATGTAATGTTGGCAGCGGGTGCGGAATCGGTAGGCATTGACGGTTCTATGAAGCTTTCTATGTCGCAATTGCAACAAGCAGTGATGGCCGTGAAGCCAGCCAACCTGGATGTGTTTGAATATGGGGAAATGCTATGGCATGAAGCAAACCGGATTTTATCTTCACGGCGAAATGTCTGGCTGTATGCGCCTGGTGAAGCGGCTTCTAATTGGGAGACTGATCAGAGCACATCCACGATGGCCCTGGGTTGGGAGGCAATCGATGATTTACGTCAGTATAAGACAAAGTGGGACTTGACAGAAATTCTCGCATCGGAATATGGCATTGATAAAGACCACAGTGTCAGTGCCAAATGCTGTTATGATTTTGTAAACAGCATTCAGGAGGGTGATATAGTGATTGCCAAGAAAGGGTTACGAGAAATCATCGGTGTAGGCACGGTGACTTCGGATTACCGTTACGACGAATCGCAAGGGGAGTTCCCCCACATAAGGGATGTGGAATGGGACGAGGTGGGAACATGGCCGATAGATGGCAGGTTCCGTCAGAAGACCTTACCTCAAAAAACTCTGACGCAGAAAGATTATGAATTTTATTCCCATGTTATGGCATTGATAAAATCAAAAAGAATGGAAAAGAACGAATCCGATCCTAATATACGCTTGCTTAAAAGCAAGAAACAGATTGTGGTGCAAGGAGCGCCCGGCACGGGGAAAACCTATCTTACTGCGGAACTGGCCGTGAGGTTGTGTTCACCTGATTTTGGCGATTTCGACAATAGGGGGAAACTTATGAATGAATACCGGCGCCTCATTGATGAGGGCCGGATTGCATTCACAACGTTCCATCAGTCGTTGGATTATGAGGAATTCGTCGAGGGGCTCAGGCCGGTCGAGGGGGAGGCCGGTGTAAGGTTTGAACCACAGGCCGGTATGTTGCTTTCGATGGCTACGGATGCGTTTTTTGCAGCTGTTAAACCGGGAAATCACAGCCTGACTGATTCTATCGGCTTTGATGACGTAGAGGATTCTTTGGTTGAGGATATCAAATCGAATGTGTTCAAGGGGTTCACTACTAAAACCGGGGTTAAATATGGCTTTCCCAAAATCAGCGGCCAAGGAAATATCCGGATAAAAGGGGATGGCGAAAGTGCCCCTACATATACGGTATCGTTCAGAAGGTTGCGGAAATTGTATGATAAGTTCCCTTCTGTCAAATCTTTGGATGAGATGGGGAATATAGAGTCGGCAATCAGAGGGGTTATCGGTGGATGCAACGTGCCTCTTTATTGGGCTGTGCTGAAGGAAATCCTTGTACGTAAAGAAAAGCATGCGCAAGAAGTAGGGGTGGAGTATGATGCAGGCTCGTTCAGACAGGAACTCGGTGAAATGGATTACAGGAAGAAGCTGGCACTGATTGACGAACTGGTCCAGGCCGATGGGGCTGACCTTGATTTTAAAAATGCTGATGCATATGTGATGATAGTTGACGAAATCAACCGTGGCAACATTTCAAAAGTTATGGGTGAGCTGATTACATTGCTCGAAGCTGATAAACGTATTGGGGAAACAAATGCTGTCACGGTTACTTTGCCATATTCAAGGATGAAATTCGGAGTACCGTCAAACCTATATATCATCGCTACCATGAATACCGCTGACCGTAGTATCGGCACGTTGGATTATGCCATACGCCGTAGGTTCGGTTTTGTTTCCGCCCTATCTGATTTAAACGTGATTTTCAAATATCCGTTCCCGTCGGCGGAAGTCAGGGATGCTGCAGAGTCATTGTTCCAGCAGGTGGAGGCATTGATGAGCCGTTTGAACGGTTCCTTCAAGAAATCGGATATGATGATTGGTCACAGTTATTTCCTGGCATCGTCGATGGATGAGTTGCAGATGAAGCTTGAATATGAAATAAAGCCGTTGCTGCGGGAATACTGTACGGACGGAATCCTTATGCTGGATAGGAACGATAACGGGGAATATCCTGATATTGATAACCTTTCATTTGACTGATATTGAAGCAACCGCATTGCATGTTTGAATGTAATAATGACATATTGTTCCTGAATTTGGTTGAACATGGAGTTTCGGAGCCGGTGGAATGTGTTTATAGCGGGTTGGGAAGAATACTGGATTCCTGCAGTTATACTCCTGCCGATCCTGATTTGCTTTTGGGCGTTGACTGGGCTGACCGTGGGCGCACATCTGTCAGGGCCGGCTATTTTGTAGGGATGAAATGGATTGAGCCAGGTGTAAGTGCCATGTGCGTAACCCCTAAAATAAAGGGGCTGGATGTGCTCGGTATGTTCATGCATTGTTTCAGGGATGATTGCCCTGAAATGCGGGCTGCTTTAGGTGAAATCTATAGAATTGATTTCGATAGCCCTATGATTCCGGCATCGGGAGGCCAGGTGGAGCTTACCCCGTTTATTGTTGCCCATTTCCTCTTGCTGCTCGAAGGCATAGTAAGGAAGGGATTGATGCGTAATTATATAGGGCGTGATGCCTCGTTGCAAGGCAAAATAAAAGGCAAAATCTGTGTGGGGACTACGCTGAAACGTCATCACGCGTTCAGCCGGTTTGACAAAACATATTGCCGTTACCATGAATTCTCGACTGATTGTGTCGAGAACAGGGTGTTAAACACCGCTTTATTGTTTTGTGAGCGTTTTTTGTCAGGATGTCATGGCATGAATAATTCAGACGTCCTTTGGGAAAAAGCGAATTATTGCCGTGGCTCTTTTGCCGGAATCGGAGAGGTCGATCCGCGGGCTTCTGTTCCGGTTTTGAGGATTAACCGGCTTTATCCGGAGTATTCCGAGGCTTTGCGTGTGGCATCATGGATATTTCGGATGTTCGGATGTGATTTTGATAACGTGTTGCATGGGAATAAGCATATGATGCCCCCGTTCTTTATCAATATGCCATTGCTGTATGAGCTGTTTGTGTTGTCTCTTTTGAGGGATGCCTATGGTAAAACCATTGTTTATCACCCTGCTACATTTGGAAACGAACTTGATTTTGTAAAAACTGACGAAAAACTTATTATTGACACAAAATATATACCGCGATGGAAAACCGATACGGTTCATGAAAATGTGCGGCAACTTTCGGGTTATGCGCGGCATAAAAAGATTAGACAACGGGTTTTGGATGATTGTGAACGGGATTCTTCGATTATCGACTGCGTTATTATATATCCTTCAGACCAAGGATTGAAATCGTTCCCCGGAACAGTTCCTTTATTGGAATTGGCAGAGACCTCGGAGATGTATGTGTCATTTTATCTTCTTCCTGTGTGTCTGCCTGTTATTGGGGCGGGTGGATGAACATGGAGTTGCGATGTTGTTTGATGTCATTTGGTGTTAAAGGTTTCAAAAGCTTGTGAGGAATGCTTCAAAAAGCAAACCATGAGTGAGGAATTGATGTTATTCGGATACGTAACATCTAAAAACACAATATTTATGGATACGACATCAAAAAAACAGGTAGTAGCCGAGGCGGCGGCTGATGTTTCCCGCAAGGCGGCGAATGTGAGTGCACAGGCTGCAAAGGTTGCGGTCAAGGAAGAAGTCGGAGCCGCCAAGGACAAGGCCGTTAATGCGATCTCCGATGTAAAGGATAAAGCTGCCGATGCAGTTTCTAATGCAAAGGACCAGGCAGCCGAAATGGTGGCCAACGCAAAGGATAAGGTTTCTGACGTTGCCCAGGCCGCAAAAGAAAAAGCCGGTGATTTGAAGGATAAAGCTGCCGAAAAAGGTGCGTCGATTCTCGACAAAGTGAAGGATTTCACGGCCGATACGCTCGAATCGGCTGCCAAAGGTGCCGGGCACCTTGCCGACAAATTACGGGATTGATACTTGGACGGGTAAGTTGTTTATGAGGCGGTCAATTGACAGCCCACTTCCCATCGATAAGTAAGTCATGAAAATTATTACGCATGAAACGTATAATCAGGCTTTACATTATCTGAAAGTATGCTCTCAGATAATATAAAATAATTTCCACGACTTACTTATGAAAATGCAGGCAGCGTGTCAAAATGAAAGTTTTGGCATGCTGCCTTGTTTATATAAGGAGGGCGGAAACGGCCTCATCGCTTATCTACATAGAAATAAAATCACTTTGGCGGCCTTTGGCCTAGGATGTGAATAATGATATAATCATGAGTGAACAATACACTAAGAAAACAACTATGGGGAATTTTGTAAAGGGGAATTTGTGCATATTGACTGCCACGATATTTTTCGGGGTCAATATACCTGTGGCTAAAATACTTATCCCGCACTGGATGACCTCGATGGATCTTACTGTGTTCCGTCTGATGGGTGGCTGCCTGTTGATGTGGATTGCCTCGATATTCCTTAAAACCACAAAACTGCAACGCGAGGATTGGCGTTATGTGATTCTCGGCGGGGCGTTGGGGATTTTCCTGTTTATCTTCCTGTTCAACATGTCGTTGCATTATGGCAACCCGATTGATGTTGCTATTATAATGACCCTTCCGCCTGTGTTTGTTATTCTGATAGGGGTTATATTCCGTCATAACCGCACTTCGTGGCTTGAAATATCGGGCGTAGGGGTGGCCTTTGCCGGGGCTTTCCTGGTTATAGCGACCGGCCACGATGGTGACGTGCATGGCGGCGGTTCAAACCGGTTGCTGGGTGATTTGCTTGCTTTGGCAAGTGCGCTATGCTATGCATTTTATCTTGTCATAATCGAGAAACCTTCGAAAACATACAGGCCGGTTTCCTTGCTGAGATGGGTGTTTCTCTTTGCATCGGTTCCAGCCCTGGCTTTGCTCCCGGCATTCCCTCATGCCGAGATTTTCCATCATATCCATGATTATGAGCCATGGGCGTTGATTGCGTTTGTGATGTTATGTCCTACGTTTTTGGCTTATTTCCTTTTGTCGCCTGCTACGAAGCTGATTGGTAGCGAGCTGGTGTCGATTTACCAATATCTTGTACCTGTGGTTGCCACGATTACTGCCGTGGTTATTGGGATGACGACGTTGCATTGGGTGCAGGTGGTGTCGATGGTGGTGATAATCTTCGGGATGATTTTGGTCAACATTGCAAAGAAGCGGATGGGGGCAGCTCATACCCGGGCGCAAATTTAGGCTACCGCCCTGGTATGGTTTGCGATTATAGGCCGGATGTAGTAATTTTGCTGGTGCAAATTATGTAATATTTATGGATTTCAGGATTTTTGCTGCTCCTATGCAGGGGTTTACCGATGCGCCTTTCTGCCATTTCCATACAGAAGTGTACGGGCAGGGGATTGATGCGTGGTTCTCCCCGTTTATCAGGGTGGAGAAGGGAGAGGTGCGCCGACGTGACATAAAGAATATCACATCATCGCTTAACTGGAACCATACGTTGATTCCGCAGATCATTTTCAGGGATGAGGCCGAGTTCGGGATATTGTGTAACGGTGTTGCCGGTGCCGGGTTCGATAGAATGGATTTGAACCTTGGGTGTCCGTTCCCGCCTCAGGTAAGGCATGGGAGGGGATCGGCGTTGCTACGCAAGCCCGAGCTTTTAGATGCGGTTGCAGGGATGGCCGACGGGCTTGCATTGTCGGTGAAAATGAGGCTCGGTGTTGAACGGCCTGACGAATGGATGGGGATAGCCGACACTTTGAACAGGATGAAACTGAGCCATGTCACGGTGCATCCGCGTGTTGCATCACAGCAATATGGGGGAGAGATGTATATTGACGAGTTCGCGGCCATTTATGAGCGCATTTCGCATCCTGTCGTATTCAATGGCGACATAATTTTCCCGCAAGGCATTGATGCCGTCACATCGCGCTTCCCGCGCTTGGCCGGGGTTATGATAGGCCGAGGGCTGTTGGCACGTCCGTCGCTTGTGGCTGAATGGGCCGAGGGGCGTGAATGGGGGCACGAGGAGCGTGTTGTGAAAATCAGAAGTCTTCACGAAGGTATCTATGGTTATTATTGCGACACTTTATGTGGCGCGACACAGATTCTTGCCAAGATAAAACCATTTTGGGAATATCTTGAGCCGGAAATAGGCAGGAAGCATGCAAAGGCTATAAAAAAAGCCTCCTCATTGGCAAAATATGAGGAGGCGGTAAGGAATATCATGTAATGGACGAGAGGATTCATGCCGTCTCATCCCGGAATACCTTGATAAGCTTTTCGGCGCTTATTTGCAGCAGCACGTTTTTTGGTCAAGCCAGGGATTAAGCTCGCCCCATTTTTCAATTGGTGGCATAACTCCCATCTTGATTACCTCGTCGCGGAGGTTGCAGAGGTGGTGGTAGCTCTTTTCGAGATCCTGCTCTTCCTGGTGGGTGCCTGACAGTTTTTTGACACTTACGCCGTCTTTTGTTATCGTGGTTTCCATAGCCATCATTATATGGCTGAAACGGTCGTTGTTTACATATACGCCGGCCGGCCAGCGGAACGGTTTCCCGCCCATTGCGGCAGCTATCATTTCGATTGAAAGATAAGCCGGGCTTTGGAAGGAGGAACGGCCGCGAAGGTCGATGATGTTTTTACCGCCCTGGATTACGCGTACTTTAATTTCCTCCCAGTCTTTTTCGGGGATTTGTTCAGTGCCGATGATTTCGGTAAGGGGCTTTCCGTTGACCGAGGTGGTCGAAGCATAAACCGCCATTTGCTCGCCATGGCCGCCATATGTGCGGCAGTTGACGATTTCGTCGGCGGGGATGTGCAGGTATTTGGAAAGCTCGCTGCGCAAACGCGTGCTGTCGAGTGCGGCCAATGTGGTGACCTGTGAGGGTTTCAAGCCAGAATAAAGCAATGTTACCAGGCCGGTTATATCGGCCGGGTTGAACACCACGGTGATGTGTTTCACATCGGGGCAATATGCACGCACATCTTTGCCAAACTGCTCGGCTATGGCGGCATTCCCTTTCAGCAAATCCTCGCGGGTCATTCCGGCCTTGCGTGCGGCACCGCCCGAAGAGACGATATACTTGGCTCCGGTCAGCGCCTCGGCGATATCGGAGGTATAGGTAATGTTCACACCCTCGAAACCGCAATGCAGCAGCTCCTCGACCACACCCTCCAATGCCGGTGCAAACGGATCGTAAAGACAGATGTTAGGCGTGAGGTGCATCATAAGTGCCGTCTGCGCCATGTTAGAGCCGATCATGCCGGCCGCGCCCACGATAGTAAGTTTCTCTTCCGTAATGAATTTCATAGTATATATGATTTTAATGCCATGTATCGATATCCTCTATCTTGGATAGCGCATCAGCAAAAACCCTGCAACGAAGCGTTATCGCCTTTTCTTATCGGCGAAGCGGCGCAGCCAGTTGTCGACGGCAGCGAACCACTCGTGATAATACTCGAAGTCGGAACGGCCGCTCCAACCGTGGCCTCCCGACGGAAAGATATGCAGCGACGACTCTATGCCGTAATGCTTCAAGGCATTGTAATACAGTGTACTGTTGACCGGCGGGACGAGCTTGTCGTCGTCGCAGTGGATGAGAATAGCCGGAGGCGTGGATTCGTCGACGCGTTTATCCAACGAAAATTGCCCGGCGACAGCGGGATCGTCAGCATCCCTTTCACCGAGCAAATTTATGATCGTTCCGTCATGCCGTATCCCCTTCTCGGAAGATATGACCGGATAAACGAGTATCGAAAAAGAGGGCTTCGATAAAGAGAGGACACTTAAAGAAGCTGCCAAGTAACCACCGGCAGAGGTCCCCATAACACCAACCAACGAAGAATCGAAGCCCATTTCATCGGCCATAGAGCGCATTACCCGCAACGCCTCCTCAGCGTCTTCGAGCGGTATCTCTCTATGTCCGTTAGGCAGTCGGTAACGCACGCATGCAACCGTATAACCCGCATCGGCGAATCGCTTGCCGACCGAGAAACCGGTACCGACGGTATAATATCCACCACCGGGGAAGTATACGATAGCCATACCGTTCTTCCGCTCGGGGTTCGCCTCAAAGATCCACATATCGGTGCGCGTGGTATTTCGCCATGCACCGCGGCTCTGTTCCCACTCTTCGCCGCTCAGACCGTTGGAATGAGGGGCTGTTTCGTTGTCCCAAAGGACTAAGTGTCTCTGTTGTGCGAAGATGGCTGTTGCGAACAATACCATCGAGAGTATCAAACCGAACCTTTTCATGTTAAAGAACGTACAAAAGTACTAAAATAAATTAAAAACAAAAATTCTTTTACCTATTTTTTTTCTATTTTCGCAGATATGCACCGCTATTCACAAGCTCGCGCTGCAACATCTCCACATCGATATCGCCCGCTCCGATACCCTCCCTGGCGGCAATGGCGGCGGCACGGCCTGCGGCTTCGCCCATAGCCATACATGTCGACATCACGCGTGCCGAGGCCATAGCCTCGTGGCTGAGCGACGCGCAGCGTCCTGCCACCAGCAGACCTCCCACAGCGGCGGGCACCAGCGAGCGGTACGGAATGTCGTAGCAGTCGTCGCACCAGTAAAGCGTGCAGTCGCCGCCCACGGCATGATGAATATCGACCGGATAGCTGGCAACGGCAACGGCATCGTCGAAACGGCGGCACGCAAGTATGTCATCGGCCGTAAGGATATATCTACCGACTATGACACGGCTCTCGCGAATGCCCATGAACGGAGCGACGCACTTCATACGGGCATCGGCGAAGCCGGGTACGAAACGTTTCAGATAGCGCTCTATGTCGTATATCTGACGGCGGGCGGCGATCTCGCCGCGCGTATAGCTCTCGGGATCGGTCGAGTCGACGCCGTTGACACGCGACATGTTGCCCCATATCTCGTCATCGGCGATACCGGTAATCAATATAGTGCGGGCGACCGGAATATCGATACCCGCGTCGCGAGCCTCGGCGATCTGACGGCGCAGACCGACGGTAATGAAGTTGCGGCGGCGGAACTGCTCGGCCGGCATAGTATCCATATCGTATATGTCGGGATGCTCGACTATGGCGCGGCGCAACGCATCGACATCGACGCCCTGCATCGCGAACATCAGCGTCGGCGGCTGCATACCTCCGTTCGCATCGCCCTTGCGGCACTCGACACCGGCACGGAAAGCCACGTCGCCGTCGCCCGTGCAGTCTATGACCGTATGCGCGAGTATTGCCTCGCGCCCCGCCTTAGACTCGATTACCACGCCGCATACGTCGCTGCCGCGCTTGACGACATCGACGGCCATGGCATACATCAACACCTCGACTCCGGCACGCTCCATAGTGGCCAGCGCCTCGCTCTTGGCCTGCTCGGGATCGATGATCGTCAGGCTGACATGCAACTTGCAGGGTACGTGTTCGCTCGCAGCCCCCTTGTCCCTAAGACGGCCGATGAAACGTTCGGGCGCACCCTTGATTATCGGGTTGCCCTTGCGGCCGAGAAAGCCCAGCACCGGCAGACCTATCGCGAGATTGCCGCCCAAAAATCCGCGGTTCTCGATAAGCATCGTGCGGGCGCCGCTCTCGGCGGCAGCTTCGGCAGCCATG
>OFGF01001237.1_pt1 | contig 16842 bp, 13 predicted proteins | sample 1521711 | NCBI WGS metagenome assembly OFGF01 (sample SAMEA3504092, study PRJEB24116) | mouse gut metagenome | biome: mouse gut; feature: mouse-associated habitat; material: faeces | place: Denmark | collected 2011 | reverse complement strand
AGCAGCTCGCTCATGTCCCGGCGCAGCTCCCCCGCCGCGCCCAGGCAGCGGTAGACCCGCTTGTAGTGGCTCTGGTATTCGGAGAAGGCGGTTTGAAGCTGCTCCTTCAGGGGCTGGAGGCCGGGGCGGTCGTAGAAGCCGCTCAGGTCTATGTAACGGTCTACTGCGCCGGGGCAGTGGGGTTCGACCACGTGGGGGGTGGTGACGGAAGGACACTTTTGGGGGACAAGCTGGGCAAACCGAAACCGTCCCGTCCCCTCACTCCATCAACCGGAACAAATTCAGCTCCATCTTAATGGCCTGCTCAATCGTTGCGTTCCCCTTGGGATCGAACAGGTTATTTCCCTTCCCCTCAATGATCCCCTTGCTGCTCATGAAGGCCACCTCTGCCTTGGCCCACTTTGCCACGTTCCAGTCGTCGGCAAAGCTGGTGGACGCGGCGGCGGGCACCATCCCGCCCAGCTCCTTATACGCCCGGCACAGCATCACCGCCGTCTGCTCCCGGCTGATGGGGTCGTTGGGCGCGAAGATGGTCCCGCCCATGCCGTTGACGATCTTCAGCGCGTTGGCGGCCACAATGTCGGGGTCGTTGGTGTCGGTGAAGGGGTTGCTCGCGCTGATCCCTTTGGAGGCCAGGTAGTCCGCCACGCTCTTGCCCGTGGCCTGCTCCACCAGGCGCACCAGCAGGCGGCAGAAGTCCTGCCGGGTGATGTTGGTGCGGTAGGCCCCCTGGATGTCCTCGGGCACCAGATTCAGCCGGATGGCCTCGTTGACGATATCCTTGGCCCAGCCGGAGGGAATGTCCTCGGGCTTGGGCTGGGGCCCGTCCGTGCCGGGGTTGGGCTGCTCTCCGGAGGAGGGCTTGGAGACCGAGTGCACGTTATGGGACTGGGCCATGAAGAAGGGCGATGCGTCAAAATACCGGTAGTCGTAGATCTGTCCCCCCAGGCCGCCGTTGCCGCCGGGGCGGCCCCAGGTGGAATCCAGAATGATCCACCGCCCGTCCGCGTAGGCCACGTTCCAGGCGTGGCGGCTCGACCCCGCCGAAAAGTAGTCCGGCGCATTGCCCACCCAGCCGTGGACGTAGGCTGCGGGGATTCCCACCGCCTGACAGAGGGCGCGGGTGAGATTGGAGTAGCCGGAGCATACGGCCCTCCTGGTTTCCAACACGTCCTCGGGGAGTGCGCTGACATTCTCCTCACCTGGGGCCATCTCGTACGTGTACACGTACATGATATTTTGGGCAACCCACTGGTGGATGGCCTGGAGCTTTTCGTAATCGCTGCTCCGTCCGGCGGTGATCTCCCGGGCCTTGCTGGTGACGGCCTCGCTCCGCTCCAACAGATACCCCTTGGGGTCGCCCATTCCGGCCAGGAGATCCAGGTGCTTCTGAAGGACCTTTTCATAGGCGGCGTTGGGGATGCTGCGGATCTCCTTCAGCTTGGGCAGGTCGCCGCCGAGATAATTTCCACCGAAACGGCTGGGAGTCAGCTTCTGCATTTCCGCCACGGCCTTGCCCGTCTTGGGGAAGGTGATGGTGGTAAGGGAGCGGCATCCGGATACAAAGCCATAGCCGATGCTGTCCATCCCATCGGGCAGGGTGATGGAGGTGATGGCCGTATCGCTGAAGGCCTGTCCGCCCAGCACCTTCAGGCCGGAGGGCAGGGTAACCGCGCCGGACAGGGCGGCACCGCTGAAGGCGTTGTCCCCGATCCGGGTGAGGGAGGCGGGGAAGTTTACGCTTTTGAGCTGGGAGCAGCCAGAGAACGCGTAATCACCGATGTCCGTCAGTTTGGCGGACAGGGTGATCTGGGTCAGGCTGGAGCAGTTCTGGAACGCGTGCTCCCCCAGCTTGGTCAGCCCCGCGGGCAGCTTCACGCTGGCGAGGCGGGGGCAGTCCGTAAAGGCGTAGCCGCCGATGGAGGTCACCGAGTCCGGTATGTCGATCTGCCGAAGCTGCGGGCTGCCCCGGAAGGCGTCGGTCCCGATGGTGCGCAGGGTGCCGGGGAGGGTGACGCGCTGGAGCCGGGAGCACTGGACAAAGGCGTATTCGCCGATGGCGGTGACACCCTCCGGGACGGTGACGGTGACGGCCCCATAGTCCAGGCACCGGGTGAGCACCCCGTTTTCAATGGTGAAGCTGGAGGAGGGGCCGGGGCCGGGCGTGGGCGTGGGTTTCGGCTCCGGCTCAGGCTCCACGTCCCCGCCGGAGCCGCCGCTGTAGTAGAACGGGGTGGCGAAAAAGTATTTGCTCAGCTCGGCCTGGGTGAAGGTGTGGCCCTCCCAGACGGCACTGGTGAGGCGGGTGCAGTTGTCGAAGGCCTGACTGCCCAGGTAGGTCAGGGAGGCGGGCAGGTGAACGCTGGTCAGCAGGGACTGGGAGAAGGCCTCGTCGCCAATGTAAGTCAGCCCCTGGGGGAGGCGGATCTCGGTGATGTGGGCGCACTCAAAGGCACGGCTGCCGATCTCCCTCAGGGTGGAGGGCAGGGTCACCGTCACGGACGGGGACAGCTCCCCCAGGAAATAAAAGGCCTCGTCCCCGATTTTGACACAGCCCTCGGGGATGGTGAGGGCGGTAATAAAGGCCTTGCCCAGGTTGTCAAAGGCCCTCTCACCGATCTCGGTGACGCCGGAGGGGATGTTCACCACGCCGCCGCTGCCCGTGTAGGACACCAGCACGCCGTTTTCGATGACAAAGCCGCCGTCCTCCCCGGCGAAGGCCGTGGGGAACAGGCCCACCACCAGGCAGGCACAGAGGAGCAGGCTCAGGATTTTCCGTTTCATGGAATACCTCCTTATCAAACAGGTTGGAGCTTGGGGGGCCGCGCCGGTCTCCGGCCCCGGAAAGGCGCGGACCGGACGGGGACGCCGGGAAAGGCGTTCCCCGCCCGGTCCGTGGTTAGCTCAGACAGGCAGTTGGGACGGGAGATGCCCGGCCCGCGGTTCTCTGACAGGCAGTTTAGGAGCTGTCGAGCGGTTATGGGTCAGTGGAGCCGCGCGGACTCCTCGTAGGCCCGGTGCAGGAAGGTGACGATGCGGCCCCGGTTGCAGACCTTGCCGGGGGCGAACAGGCCGCCGCCCTCGCCGTTGGTGATGCCGTTCTCCTCCGCCCAGGCCACCGCGTCGGCGTAATCCGCCCCGGCGGGCACATCGGTGAAGGAGCAGCTGCCCTTGGGCGCGTCGGAGCCCAGGGCCTGCCAGATGAACTTCATGGCGGCCGCGCTGGTGCAGTCGGCGTTGGGGTCGAAGCCCTGGCCGATCATGCCCTTCTCCGCGGCCCAGCGCAGGGCGGCGGCGTACCACTCGGTGCCCTTCAGCTCCACGGGGGCCTGGGCGGTGGAGACGGGCTCGCCCGCCGCCCGGTGCAGGAAGGTGAGGATCATGGCGTTGGAGCAGCTCTTGTTGGCGTCGAACTTGCCGCCGCCCACGCCGTCGGTGATCTGGGGATCGTGGTTCACCGCCCAGCTCACCGCCTTCTCCGCCCAGTGGCCGGGGAGAATGTCCAGGAAGCCGGTGCCCTCCAGCCGCCCGAAGCCGAACAGCCCCTTGGCGTCCTGGTAGACGAACCAGCCGTCCCCGTTGACGTTGGAGGCCCGCACGCCGTCCAGCTGGCCCTGGGTCTGGCCCGTCTTGTAGTCGGCGTACACGGTGACCCAGCCGCTGCCCGTCTGGGACAGGAAGGGCAGGACGGACTTGTCGTAGCTGTCGTACTCCACGCCGTACCAGCTCACCCGGTCCAGGGTCTCGGACAGGCCGCCGGCGTCGCCGTTGAAGGCGTTGATGGGCTGGCTGCTCTCGGGGACGATCACCTTGTTGTCCAGATCCACCACGCTGTACTTGGAGCCGTCATACAGCTCCACAAAGTGGTAGGTGTGGGTGCGCAGATCCAGGTACTTCATGGGGATCACCGGGGTGACGGTGGTGCCGGACACCTTGCTGACGCCGAAATACTGGCCGTCGTTGATCCGGTACTTGCTGTCGGTCAGGTAGGTGATCTCGGCGTACTTGTCGGCCAGGATCTGCTTGCAGTCCTGGGTGTACAGGCCGCAGATGTAGCCCCAGTCGTCCGGGTTCTCGTTCTGGGTGAGGAGGTTGCCGTTGCCGTCGGTGTCGATGATGTCGTACTGCTCGGGCAGGAGCACCTTCTCGTTCACGTCCATCATGCCGTGCTTCTCGCCGTTGGTGGAGAAGGCCAGATGGCGGAAGTACACCTCGGTGGACACCTCCTTGTTGAAGGTCTTGACCACCTTGCCGTCCTTGTACAGGTCGGTGGAGCCGTCGTTCTTGGTGACGGAGGTGTAGCCGTCGGCGTTGGTGGAGCCTACGTACTGGTAGCTGCCCAGGGGGATAACAACCTTGAAGCTGCCGTCCAGCAGGCCGGTCAGCTCGTTGTAGTCCTCGTCGTAGCTGTGGACCCGGTAGAAGTCCCCCACCACATCATAGTAGTCATACTTCTTCAGGGCGTCGGGGGTGTTGTCCACATAGCCGCCCTCCCCGCTGTCCCCCTGGTAGGCGTCCTCGGTGGAGGGCTGCCAATCGGTGGTGTAGTATTTGACACTGTAGTCATACCCGCCCGCAGCGGTCTTGGTGCGGCTGCCCACGGAGACAACGCCGTTCTGGCAGGAGATGCTCACATTGTCCTCGCTGGGGGCCAGCAGGGTCTTGCCCTGGGCGTTTACCACGCCCAGGCCGCTGAAGGAGCCGTACCCGTTGTCCTTCTGGGCCACGGCGAACAGGCCGCCGCCCAGGGTCCACACATAGGCGTACTGGAAGGGCAGCACCTGCCTGCCGCTGGGGTCGATCAGGCCGTACTGCTTGGACTGGTTGGCGGCGGGCACCACGCCGCCGTTCTGGAAGGCCAGCATCCGGGAATAGGTGGTGACGGCGATGTCGTAATAGCTGGCCGCGCCGTAGTTGGCCTTGAGGGAGGCGGCGGAGGCGTTGGTCAGGAGAGCCAGAACCATGCACACGGACAGCATGGCCGCAATCAGCTTGCGGGTCAATTTCATGGGGTATCAATCCTCTCTATGATTTGGTTCATCCGGTCGGCGATCCGCGGGGTAAACTCCAGCTCCGGCTTGTCCGCGATGCGGTAGGCCAGGGGGCTGGTGGCTTGGTTCACCTCCTCCAACTGTGATAACACTGACTGGGCAAGGGTTTTATATCGTACAAGCTCCTCCCGCGAGCCTTGCACACAGGCGTTTTCCAGCAGATCGGCAAAGTCCTGGTAGACCTCCCCCCGGTAGCGGCTCAGGCGGAGGTACTGGTACTTGCTCTCCACCATGGCGGGCAGGTCGGCCCGCTGGGCGGCGGCGGCCAGTTTACAGTCCCAGGCCAGGAGGGACAGGTCGGTGGAGGCGGTGATGGCGTCCGCCGCCGGCTGCGCGCTGTCCACGTCGGGGAAGCTCTGGAGCCGGTTTTCCGCCAGGGACAGGTCGGCGGGGAACAGGGCCCAGGCCTCCCGGGGGCGGCTGAAGAAGTCCAGGGCGTATACCGTGGAGAAGTAGCACAGCACCAGGGCGGCCGCCCCGGCCAGCCCGGCGGAAAGCCTCCGGCGGCGGAGGGGCAGCTCCCGGCACCTTCCGCCGGAGCCGCACAGCAGCAGCAGGAAGGCCACGGCGGAAAACTGGAAATCGAAGTCGATGCAGGCGTGGGCGGCGATGGCGAACCCCACCGCCCGCTCCCGGACGGGCGCGCCCCGCCGGAGCAGCAGGGCGGCGGACAGCCCCGCCATGCACAGCCCCGCCGGAATGCCGCCGTCCAGCGCGGCCTGGAGGTACTCGTTGTGGATGAAGCGCAGGGTGTAGACCCCGGTCTGCTCCAGGGGCTGGAGGTACAGGTAGCCCCCATAGCCCACCCCCAGGGGGTGCCGGAGGAGCATTTCCGCCCCGTCCAGATAATACAGAAGCCTCCCGTTGAGGCTGGAGGAGGACAGGGTGATGGCCCGCAGGCGGTCCAGCACCAGCCCGCCGCTGAGCAGGACGGCCAGCACGCCGATGGCGGCCATCCCTCCGGCGGCCAGGGCCACGGTTTTCACGTCCCGCAGGCGGACCAGCCGGTGGACGCCCCAGGCCAGGGCCAGGGGGAGCAGCAACAGGAACACCCCCCGGGAGCCGGACAGGTACACCCCGCACAGCAGCGCGGCCATGGCGGGCCAGTCCGCCGGATGCCGCCGGTCCTTCAGGGCCAGCAGGATCAGGCAGGCCAGCAGGAACAGCGACCAGGTGTTGGCATACTGAAAAAAGCCGTCGATCCGGCCGTTGGGGTCGTCAATGCCGGCGGCGGCGTCATAGAGAAAGCCCGCGATGGTGATCAGCGAGAGCACCGCGCCCTCGTAGGCCACGGCGTTGAGGATGTCCGCCCGCTCCTGGTCGGTGTAGGTGGCGGCATAGAGGAAGAACAGCACCCACACCGCCAGCCGGAGAAATCCGGCGAAGGCCATGCCGGAGCTCACCCCAAAGGGGATGGTGAGCAGCGTAACCCCGCACAGGCCGTACAGGCACCAGGCCTCCGGCCCCACGGGCAGGCGCAGGGCCCCGGCCCGCCAGACCCCGTGGAGCAGCAAAAGGACCAGCGCGGCCCCGGACAGAAACACCGAGAAGTGATAATACCCGCCGAACAGGGGAACCATGATCAGGAGCAGGAACAGCAGGGGGGTGTTCTGCCGGGGCCGCTCCTTTGGCGGGACGCGCCTTGCCTTTTTCGCCATGTCAGCCTTTCTCCGCCAGCAGATCCAGAACCGTCAGCGTCTCGGCAAACCGGGTGGAATCGCTGTTACTGTCCATCAGCACCACCAGATAACGCCGCCCATCCATCTCCGCGTAGGTGCACACGCTGAAGCCGCCGATGGTGGTGGTTCCGGTTTTCAGCCCCTTCACCCGGCTGTCCCGGCCCACCAAACGGTGGATATTTTGAAAGGCGCGGCCCCCGATCTCCAGGGAGGGGGCGGCGGTAAACTCCAGGATCTCCGGGTGCTCCCGCACCAGGGCCCGGGCCAGCCGGGCCACGTCCCGGGCGGTCATGTAGTGGCCGGAGGCGTCGATGCCCGTGGCGTTGGCAAAGTGGGAGCCTCCCATGCCCAGCCGGGCGGCCTTCTGGTTCATCCGCTCCACAAACGCCGCCTCGTCCGGGGCGCACAGCTTGACCAGGCTCTGGATGCAGTCGCAGCCGCTGACCATGACGGCCCCCGCCACCAGCTGGCGGACGGTGAACACCTCTCCGGGCCGCATTCCGTACTTGGAGCCCAGGGTGTGGGCCTCCGCCGGGGTGACGGTGAAGGTGTCCTCCCAGCCCAGGACGCCGGACTCAATGTCGTCCAGCACCAGCAGGAGGGTCATCAGCTTGGTGAGGCTGGCGGGAGATCGGGGGGCATCGGCGTCCTTTTCGCTGAGGAAGCGTCCGGTGGACACGTCCATCACCGCCGCGTTCCGGGCGGTGAGGTAGGGCAGCTCGATGGTCTGGGGGCGGCGGAGCCACACGATGGCCCCGGCGAGGATCAACGCCGCGCACACCGCCGCCGCCAGCAGACGGCTCCGGCAGGGGACGGCGGTGTGCGGGGCTCCGGCGGACTTCTTCCGGCCCATAGCGGAACCACCTCCCAATGTCCTGAAATGCGCAGACAGCACAATCCGGCGGAGAGCCGCCGGATCAGCCTGCGAAAAGCCGTACCGTTCCGCGAGGGTATGGAGCTTGTCTGGTTTCTATCAGATTACCATAAGGGGGGCAATTTTACAAGGGTTTGGCGGAAATATTTTGTCTTTTCCGCCTGCCGCGCCGCTAAGTACCGGGGCGGGCCCCGCCTTCGCCGGGGTGCCGGTCCGCGGGGGGCTTTCCGTGCCGCTCCTCCCATTCCCAAAGGATTTGAAGCACCAGGGCATTCTTGGCGACGCCCTGTTTTTCGGCCTCTTGAATGAGCCAGGCGTTTAGATCATAGGGGACGCGAAGCCCCGATCTGACTCGCTCCATGACGGTCCTCCTCTCCTTGGTGTCGTCACCTTGTTGTCTCTTATGATAGCTTGTTGTCAATAGCTTTTCAAAAAAATAGTTTGGTGCTATTGTGTTGTCATTCAGACAACAAAGGAGGCCTTCATATGCCGTCTAAGCTGCCCCACTACGCCCTGCGCATCCCCACCGAAATCATGGACAAGCTGAAATATATCGCGGACCGCTCCGGCCGTTCCGCCAATAAGGAAATTGAACAGCTGATTATCCAGCACATTGAGGCCTGGGAAAAGGCCCATGGTCCTATTTTGTTTGATGATGGGTTTGTGCCGCGTTCCAGATCGTGATTGGCGGCGGGGTGGAGCGGGTTCCCCGGTGTATGCCGTCCGCTGGAGGGGGGGTTATCCGGCGGGCGGCTTGGGGGTTGATCCAGCTCCAATGCTGAGCTGTCTTTTCAGTTTGCACACCTGCCGGTCTAAAATTGAAGGAAGGGTGTGCAGATCGGCTTTTATCCATGGTTTGGTGAAGTCGGCGGGGTGATAAGCCTGCGGCACAAAAGGGAAATGAGAGAAAATTTGGGTGGATTTCCCTTAATGCTTTGACCCAGCCACTCTCATGATGCTATATTACATTTGCCTAAAGGCCAATAAACTGGTGTTTAAGGGGGTATGAAAAATATGAGCAAGCTAAGTAAAAATTATTTGAGCTTTACCTTTCTGATCATGCTGATTGGTTGGGGGATCTGCGTATTATGCAGCGTTAATGGAATTTCGCTAACCGACAACAAATGGCTGTACGCGCCGTATTTGTTAGGTGGATGGTCGCCTACAATCGCATCCTATTTAGCGTTGAAGGGCAGCAATAAAGTTACAAATGTAAAAGAGTGGTTAAAAAATATATTCGATTTTAGACATTGCTTTTTTTCTTACCTCATGGCAGCGATTTTGGCAATCATATTTATGCTGCCCCAGTGCGTTATTTGCGGATACGAAAACGGCGCGCCAATCTATGCGATTATTGTTATGGTTCCGATGATGCTTGCTGCGGGCGGGTTAGAAGAAGCGGGCTGGCGGTATATTCTCCAGCCGGAATTAGAGAAGAAGTATTCGTTCACGATATCAACGCTTATAGTCAGCATTATTTGGTGGCTGTGGCATCTGCCCTTGTTTTACATACAGGGAGTAGGACAATATGGGCAGAATTATTTCGCATTTGGAATCAATGTTTTGGGGTTAAGCTTTGCTCTGGCAAGTATCAGAAAAAACACAAACAGTGTGTGGCTTTGCGTACTATTTCACTGTATTATCAATTCCTTGTCAGGAATTTATCTCGTCAATGATAATATATGGGGGAATATAACTGCCGCTGTACTTCTGATTGCCTGTTCTTACGCGTTAGTGAACATGAATGACAGGATAAGGATATTTAGTTAAACAAAACTTGATTGATTGGAGAAGTTATCTTTATATTGAACGCTACGTCCTGTGTAGGGCCCCCTCGCTGTTTTTCGGCTTGACCTGCGCAGATAGGCTCGCTCTGCGTACCTGCTCGGCGGGGCATCTCGTTATACCGCCGGCTGTGACCGCCTCCCCGCGTAAGGGAGGCGGCCTTTTTATACCTTCCGGGGCGGGATTGCACAGTGGCTATCGGGGTAGTTGGCGTCTCTTATATAGGTATCCGGGCTGCTCACCTATAACCCTCCCACCAAAAATCAGGGACTTCGATTGTGTCACTCGTCCAGGGTTTTCTCGCTTCGGACTGGCCACTTGCTCTAAAACCATTTTGCAACACGGCCTTAAAACCGTCCTTTTGCATAAAAGGAACTGCGGTTTTTGTAATATCCTCCAAAAAAACATTTGGCGGTTGACGACTGGCGAAAAAATAGTATTCTGTATACAGAATACTAAATGCGCACCTGCTCCCGGAGGTCTGGAGCCAAACCATATTGCCCCATAATAAACAGAAAGAAGGAAAAAGAAATGAAAAAGCACCGTCTGTTCGCCTTGTCCCTCGCCTTGATCATGACGCTCTTGACCGCCTGCGGCGGCCCCGCAGAATCCACGTCCCCCGTTGACAGTCAGCCGCCGGTCAGTGACGGCTCCAACCCCGACCCTGCCTCCTCCGTCAAACTGACCCTGGGCACCAGCTCCGTAGGCGGCTCGGTTTACATTACCGGATCCGGCTGGGCCAACGTAATTAACAACGCCATGTCCGGGAAGTATGAGATCACCGCCGAGCAAACGGGCGGCTCTCCCGCCAATGCCGCCCTCATCGAGTCCGGCGAATGCGACATGGGCATCATCTCCACCGATGTGCTCTACGGTGCCTATACCGGTACCGCCGCCTGGGCCAACGGTTCAAAATTTGTGAAGCCGCTGGCGGTCTTTACCTGCGATAAGCCCAACCTGTGTCCCTTCACCCTGGCCGGTTCCGGCATTGAAACCCTGCATGATCTGGACGGCAAGCGGGTTGGCCTGGGGCAAAAGAGCTCCTCCATCGACGGCACGTTTACCGCCATTTTCGAGGAAATGGGCATCACCCCCGCCCAAATCTACAATGATACCTGGGCCGCCACCATCACCGCCCTGAAGGACGGCCTGATCGACGCCATCGTGGTGCAGTCCCCCGATCCCTGGCCCTCTCTGGTCGAGCTGGAGGCCACCAACGATGTGTCCATGATCCAGATGACCGATGAGGAGCTGTCGGTGATTAAGGAGATGTTCCCTTATTATGACTACTCCGTCATTCAGGCCGGCACCTACAAGGCCAACGCCGATTTCGACATCAAGACCCTGTGCCAGTGGTCCGTGGTGGCCGCCAGCGCGGATCTGAGCGAGCAGGCTGTCTACGACCTCTGCGAGGCCACCTTCAACAACTATGACGACCTGGCCCTGGTCAACAACGCCCTGAAGCTGGCCGTGCCGGAAAACGCGGCGAAGGTTCCCGTCGAGTGGCATCCCGGTGCCCAGCGTTGGTATGAGGAGCACAGCATCACCCTCCAGGAGCCCATTGAGGGTCTCTACCCCCAGGATTAAGCCATTGCCCAGGCCGGCCGCCGGGCAACCCGGCGGCCGGCAGCTCTCGTTAAAAGGAGGTACGTATGTCTGACAGTGCTGCTGTAGCCAAAGAGCATACCGGCCAAACGGTATACCGCCATATTGTGACCGCCCTCTGCATCGCCATGTGCACCATGCAGATTGCCAACGTGATCTATCCGTTCTTGAAAAGCTCCCAGTTTTTTGTCGCACATTTCTTATTTGGTATGCTGATGTGCTTCCTGGTCTATGACTACAAAGGAAAGAAGGAGTTTTTCCACGGCCCGGCAAAAAGTTTCGATATCATCCTGGCTCTGGGCGTGGTTGCGGTATGCGTCTATATTCTGCGGGACATCGACGCGTTCCTGCTCCGAATTGATATGTCGCCCAGCTCCGCCGATATCGTCATGGGTGCCGTCTGCACCGTCATCGTGTTGGAGGGCTGCCGTCGGCTGACCGGCCCCTCCCTGCCAGCCATTGCCCTGATCGCCATTCTCTACGCGCTGTTTGGGCAATATCTCCCCAACCTGATTGGGAATAAGGGGTACAGCTTTTCCCGCGTGATCAAAACCATTTTCAGCCAGCAGGGTATTTTCGGACAGCCCATCGGCGTTTCCGCCAACACGGTGTTCCTGTTTTTGCTGTTCGGCGCGTTTCTCAACGTCTGCGGAGCCGACATTATTTTCCGGGATCTGGCCACCTCCATCGCGGGCAAGAAGCGGGGCGGGCCGGCGAAAATTGCCATCATCGCCTCCGGCATTTTCGGAACGATTTCGGGAAGCGCGGTGGCCAACGTGGTGAGCACAGGCACCTTTACCATTCCCATGATGAAGCGCACCGGATACCGGGGCGAGTTCTCCGGGGCGGTAGAGGCCGTATCCTCCACCGGCGGCCAGCTCATGCCCCCCATCATGGGCGCGGCGGCCTTTATCCTTTCGGAAATGACGGGAATCAGCTACGCCACCGTCTGCGTGGCCGCCGCCATCCCGGCTTTCCTCTACTACATCAGCGTATTTATCATGGTGGACGTGGAGGCCATCAAGAACGACCTTCACGGCATGGACGAAAAGGATATTCCCGCCCTGCTCCCGGTACTCAAGCGGAGCGCGAAGCTCATTATTCCCGTTGTGGTGCTGATTGTGACCCTGGTGGTATTCAATATCACCCCCATGCGCTGCGCCCTTTACGCCATGGCGGCGGTGGTGATCTGCGCCGTGCTGGATAAGTACAGCAAGTTTACCCTCCAGAACCTGATCGACGCGTTCAAAAGCGCGGCCATCGGGTCTGCCCAGATCGTGGCGGCTTGCGCGTCCTCCGGCATCGTCATCGCCATGCTGTCCCTTACCGGGCTTGGCCTGAAGTTCTCCAACTTCATCCTCTCCCTGGGTGGACAGAATCTTGTGCTGTGCCTGTTCTTCTCCATGATCGTCTCCATCATTCTGGGCATGGGCCTCCCCACCACTGCGGCCTATATCATTACGGCCAGCACCATCGCGCCCTCTCTGCTCAAGCTGGGGCTGCCCCCGCTGTGCGCCCACCTGTTCCTGTTTTATTTCGCGTCCCTGTCCTGCATCACCCCGCCTGTGGCCATCGCCTCCTACGCCGGTGCCGCCCTGGCGGAGGCCAATCCCAGTAAAGTGGGCTGGGAGGCGGTTCGCCTGGGTATCGTGGCATTCCTCATCCCCTACGCCTTCTGCCTGACCCCCGGCGTCATCATGATGGACTTCTCCACCCTGGCCACCGGCGTGGAATGCGTTCTCTCCGCCCTGCTCACGCTGGTGGCGGCCATTCCCATCGCCTGGACCATGCAGGGCTTCACCTATCGAAAAATCAGCCTTGGCTACCGGGTCCTGTTTGTCGCTTGCGCAATATGCCTCATCGTTCCCAATCTGCTGATCGAGATTCCCGCCGCCGCCGTGGTGCTGGTGACGCGCTATTTCCACAAGCGCAAGTACCTGGCCGCTGGTGCCGCTCCCGCAGGCGAAGGATAACATGATGATTCCCCTCTCTCTTTGATGTGCCTCAGCGAGAATATCCCCCGGGCCGCTGGCCCGGGGGATACGCTCCTCTGCTGCGAATGCAGCTGTGTCCGGAGGCAAAGCAGACAGCCGGCAACCGCCGGCTGTCTGAGACTGTTGAAAAAGCCGCTTCTGTTCCGGTGACGGGAAGGAAGATAGTGTGAAAGAAACCCAGGAGGGCTGTCTCTGAACCATATCGGGACCGGTTCACTTCTTGGGCACGAATCCCTTCTGATTGACCCAGTATTTCGGCTCCTTGCCGTCCAACATGACCTGGCAGATCTCCCGGACGCAGTTCAGGCCGGAGCGGAGCAGGGATGCGTCGGAGAAGGCCATGGCGTGGGGGGTATTGATGAAGTTCTCCAGCTCCAGCAGCTTTTTGCCCTCGGGGAACTCCTCATAATTGACATCGGCGGCCGCGCCGGCAATCAGGCCGTTTTTCAGGGCGTCATACAGATCGTCGTTGTTAACCAGGATATCCCGCGCGGTGTTGATGAAGTAGGCGGTGGGCTTCATCAGCCGGAAATGCTTCTGATTGATGATGTCCTTGTTGTAACGCTCCCCGGGGATGTGCAGGGACACGATATCGGCCTGGGCAAATACCTCCTCCATGGTATCCACCGTGCGAATGAAGGGGGGGACCAGGGCGGGGTCGATAAAGGGATCATAGGCGATAATGTGGCAGTCCATGCCATAGTGCATTTTGTGGACATAGGATCGGGCGATATTCCCCAGCCCCAGGACGCCCACAGTGGCACCGCCCAGTTCAATCGCCATCTTGGCCTTGATCCCCTCGGGTGTGCGAACCTTGGTGTTATACTCACAGATGTGCTTGGTCAGGGCAATGGTGAGGCCCACCGCGCCCTCGGCCACGGTTTCGTGGTTGCCATAAGGGCTGTAGGCGACGTAGATGCCCCGCTTGGCCGCGTCCTGGCAGACGACGTGATCCTGGTAGCCCACGCCATGCACCTGGAGGAGCTTCAGGTGCTCCGCAACGGCCAGCAGTTCATCGGAAAAGAAGTGGACCCGGGCAATGGCCACATCGGCCTGGGCCATATATTTTTTCATGGCCTCGGGGGAATCCTCCCACTCGCCGATAATCTCGAAGCCCTTGTCTTTCAGCATCTGCATGGCCTCGTCGGCCATGGGCTTGGGCGCGTAAATCTTGTAACCCATAAGTTCCTTCCTCCAAATATGAAATAATGGTTCAATCCCTGTGGACGACCACGCCCACCGCGTCAATCTCCACATCGTAGGGCCCCAGAGCCACCGCCCGGGCCGTTCTGGGCGGGAAGGGGGGGTCATCACCGTAGAATAGACCTCGTTGAGCAGGGGAAATTGAGCGGGATCGGTGAGATAGACGTTGACCCGGACAACGTGCTCCAGATCGGAACCCCCCGCTTTGAGCACCGCCTCCACGTTGCGCAGGGCCTGACGGACATGATCCTGAAAATCGCCGGGGACCACCTCTCCGGTGGCGGGATCCAGGGGGAGCTGTCCCGCCACAAAGACGTAATCGCCATGAACCGCGCCCTGGCTGTAGGGACCCTTGGCCGCAGGGGCGGCAGAGGTGGAAATGATATTGAGCTCAGCTGCCATGGCCGTGCCTCACTTTCCGCGGAGAGCCTTGACGGCCACCGCCAGTTTCACCAGGGCGGGCATGAGCTGGATCTCCGGGAAGCCGTAGGCGATCCGGACAAACCCTTTGCCCAGCGTTTTGTCGTATTCCAGCCCGTCGCTGAGCAGTACGCCGGCGTCGGCAAAGAAGCGCATCATCTCGTCCTGCTCCTGGAACCCCAGGCCCCGGCAGTCGCACCAGCAGACAAAGCTGGCCTGGGGCTTGATGATCTTCATCTCCGGGATGTTCTCGGCAAAGAACGCGCACATCTTGTTCCGCATATCCGAAATGTAGGCGCAGGCCTGATCCGCAAAGTCGTCGCACGCTCCGCCATAGGCGGCCTCAAAGGCGGCCACGCCGGTGATGGTTCGGCTGTAGCCCTTGACGGCGGCAATTTTTACGTTGGTTTTGTCGTGAACCTCCTGGTTCGGGATGATAACCGCCGCAGTTCGGAAGCCCGCCGTGTTAAAGGTTTTGCTGGGGTTAATGGTAACTGCGGAGTGGTTTTTGGCGTACTCCCCAACGGTGGGATAGCAGATATGCCGGCCGCCGTCAAAGACGAAATCCGCGTGTACCTCGTCGATGATGACAAACACACCGTATTTCTCGGAGAGTGCCTCCAGCTTTTTCAGCTCCTCGAAGATGCAGCATTTTCCGGTGGGGTTATGGGGATCGCAGAGGATAAAGACGGTGTTGTTCGGGTCGGAAAACCTCCGCTCCATATCGGCCCAGTCAAACTCCACGGTGCCGCTGTCCGAATGAATCACCAGGGGAGATTCCACCAGGACCCGCTCGTTGTCGCGGATCATGTCCCGGAACGGGGCATAGGCGGGGGTATTGATGATCACGCCCTCCCCCACCGTGGACACAGCCTGCATGGTGTAGGCGATGGCGGGCACGATGCCGCCGGCAAACTCCACCCACCGATCCTCCGCGTCCCAGCCGTGGCGGCGCTTCATCCAACCGGCGGCAGCCTTGGCAAAGTCATCGGTGAAGTAGGGGTAGCCGTAGACCTGACACTGGCTGACGGCCCGAACCGCGTCCAGCACGGGAATGGGGCAGGCGAAATGCATTTCGGCTCCGTTCATGGGAAGCTGGCCGGGCTTTACCGTGCGGGGGTCCCAGGTCTTGGAGCGTTCCCCGCTTCGATCCACGATTGTGTTGAACTCATACGTATAGCTCATGATGATGCTCCTTTTTCACTGGATTACCGGGCAGAGCTCAGTCCTGAATTTCCAGCGCGTAGATATTGATGGCGCGCAGCACGGTGGCCTTGCGGAAGCCTCCGCCGTTGACGGTGGCGTTTTCGCCATGGGAGAAGGACATGTGAATGTGCACGATGTAGTCGGAGGGGGTGTCGGTGACCTGGCAGGGCAAACCGGCGGGGGCGTCGCGCTTGGGCGTGATCTCGCCCATGAAGGACACGATCTCGCAGGGCTCGTTGACGGTGGTCTGCAGCATCTTGGGCGGCATCTCGTAGGAACCGGGGTTGCCCACGGTAACGTCATAGATGGAGCCTACGGCGGCGACAATAATCCCGGCCTTCCACGTTTTGTCCATAAGGAACCTGTGAATTCCGGCTGTGACGTCCTCGTCCTTGTTTAAAATAATGGTGTGCAGTTTGGCGGCCATAACAGCATCTCCTTTTACATATTGTATTCTGTATACAGTAAAATAAGAAAAAGTAAATGTACACTGTATACAATTTGGGTATAGCATCTCCCTTCGCCCTGTGTCAAGGGTCAGTAAAATCTTTGTCAGATTGGGATAAAGAGGAGCCTCCGTTTTAGGCCTTGTTTGAAAAATAAATATTGCACACATGATAAAGAAGTGTAAAATAGGGGCATGAAACGATATGAATTGACAAAAGAACAATGGGAACGCGTAAAAGCGGTGCTGCCGCCGGAAAGAACAGGGAAGCGAGGGCGTCCCCGGAAAGATGACCGAAAGATGCTCAACGGGATGCTCTGGATTGCGCGCAGCGGGGCGCAGTGGCGGGAATTGCCAGAGGCGTATGGCCCCTGGCAGTCTGTGTATGCCCGATTTGCCAAATGGCGGGATGACGGCACACTGGAAGCCATATTCCACGCATTGTCCGCAGATGCGGATATGGAAAACCTGAGTTTGGATTCAACCTGCATCAAGGTTCATGAAAGTGCCAATGGAGGGGAAAAAAACGGCGAATAAGGCAGTTGGACGAACCAGAGGCGGGTTAAATACAAAGCTGCAC
>OFGF01001236.1_pt1 | contig 16864 bp, 6 predicted proteins | sample 1521711 | NCBI WGS metagenome assembly OFGF01 (sample SAMEA3504092, study PRJEB24116) | mouse gut metagenome | biome: mouse gut; feature: mouse-associated habitat; material: faeces | place: Denmark | collected 2011 | reverse complement strand
AAAAAAGGAATAGCTATCTCTCGATAACTATCCCTTAATCCTCCACTCTTGACACAGAGCCCTTTCTCAAAAATAATAACTTCTTACTTTCTTTTAACCATGTTTTCTCTTGCTCAATGTCATATAAACTACTACTGCTCCCATTGCAAGGATTGTATATGGAGCTATCATAACATCATCACCAGTTTTAACAGCTTTTATATTTGTTGTTTGATTTGGTTTTACTGTTGGTTTATTTGTTGTATCAACCTCTTCTCCTAATACATCACTATCAATAGATGGTTTATTTGTATCAGGTTTCTTATTGTCATCAACTGGCTTATCTGTTGGTTTATCAATATCTGTTGGCTTGTCAGTATCTGATGGTTTATTATCATCTGGTTTCTTAACCAATGCTTCTATTGCATCATGTAGATCTTTTTGCATTTGGTTCACTTCTTTTTGACTCGCCTCTTTATCATCTAATATTTTATTAGCTTCTTTTAATACTTTTATCAATTCTTTCCATGATTCATCAGTGTAATCTTTTTGATGAAGTTGACTCACTTTATGAATTGTTTCTGTTAATTGTGATTTATCAACCTTTGATTCTAATAATAATTCATAGACTTCTTTTAATTGTTGATATAATAAATCAACAGCTTCTTGTGTCATATGATCATTATATAATCCATTTGTTGCATCATTTAAAGAAATTCTAAATTCATCTACAACTGATTGAATAACCTTATCTAGTATTTCTTTACCAACTTTATTAGCAATTTGAATTTGATTATATAAATCTGTTTTATTAACACCTTTAATATTTTCATTTAAATGTAATTTAATCATTTTTTCATTTAATAGGCGTTTTTCAACTTCAACTTCTTCAGGATCAGGATTATCAGAATTAAGTAGAATATTTGCTTTTTCTATTTCAAGTATAAGTTCAGCCCATGATTCAGCTGTATAACCAATATTCTCTATTTTTTCTGCTCTTTCCACAAGTTCTTGAAGTCCTAAGACATCTGCTGCCACACCACCATCATGTAATTTAATTTCAGCAGCACTTCCAAATTGACCAACAGCAGATTTAAATTTTAAACGAATATGTTGTGTTGTTATAGTATCAAATAGAATTTCTTTTGTTTTATCATTTCTCTCTAAATCACCAGATTTGATAACTCGCCAATTTTGCCCATCATCACTTACTTCAACATCATAACTTAATAATGTTCCATTTCCTGCTCCAGAACGCGGTGTATAAGATATACCATTTATTTTGGCAGGAGTATCAATTGCAAATGATATCCAGTGTGGTAATGTTGTAAGGCTCCAATCAGTATGCCACATTGTTGTTGTATCATTATCTATGGCTTTATTTGGATGTGCATCATTTCCTTGCCAAGATGATGCATTTGCAGTTAATCTATCATTAGCAATATAATTAACATTAAGTTTTGATTTTAATTCTAATTCATCTAATGCTTTTTCTAATTGTTTTGCATAATTATCAACTACATCTTGCATTGTTACTGGAAGATCTCTACGAATACTTTCAATAATTCTTTCTAAGCGATTTACTGATTGTTCTGTAAACATTGATAAATCATCAGAAATTAAATCTAAATATTTATCAACTCTTGTATAATCAGCTTTTGCATATTTTGATTCATTAAGAATAGTATTTAATTTATCTATTAAATTATCTATTTCTGTTTGAGCAGGATTATATTTTCTAAATAATTCCTTTGCTTCATTAACAACTTCCTGTAATTTGTTATCTTGTCTTTCATTCAAAATAAATTCAGCTTTTTCTACTACATAGTCTAATTCTATAGTTGAATTCATCGTTTCATCTTTACCTAAACGTAAATCATCTACATAACCAATAAAAGCATGAGTTTGACTACCAATTCTTTCAAATGGATACATTGTTGTTGCATGTAATCTCTTGTTTTCTGCTGCAACTTCATCATCACCCAATATATCTATCAATTTCCCATTGACATAAAGTGAAGTTACATCTTTAACATTTTTAAATTCTAATTCTACCCATTCATTGAATGGTAATTCATAGTCAAATGAATAATCTCTACTTTCTCTTGAGAAACCAACTTTTCCAGTTTCTTTTTGAACTGCTTTGATTGTTCCATAACTACTTTCAAATAAAATTTGTTCTTCTGTACTATCAGAAGTTCGTTTAACTTTAACTCTTAAATCATTACTTAAACCAACTGTTTTTAATGGTGTATTAACATAACTTTCTCCACCATTTAATTGAAGTGCTTTTTTATTATCTACTGATTGAATAGAAGCATTTTTACCAACAGTTAAATCATATCCATTCTTCGATACATCTTCAAATGAATCCATTGGATAATTAACAATATCATTATCTTGACTTTCAACTTTATATTCAAAATTTGTATTTGGCGCTTTTCCAAGTTCTCTTCTTGTTTCATTAGCTTGATTTAAATTTTGATTTCCTTTACCCCAAAGTTTTGCTCCAAATAATGGAATTGCATTATCAATACGATCATAAACATCATATTCAGTAATACCATTTTCTAAATAATCAGTCATATCATTCCATACTGCGAATGCACCACCAACCATTTGTTTATCTCCAGCTGGTACTTTAAATCCACTAATACTATTAATATCAAGATTATAAAGTGTACTATCATTCAAGTAATCATAATAATACCCTGCTGCTGGAACAACATAATAATGTCCATCATTACAATTAATTAAATCAAATCCTAATTCATACATTTCATCAATGTTAGCCCAACTACCATTCCATAAGTTAATTTGAACATTTTCACTGACTTCTGTCATTTGAGAAACATCTGCTTGAGAACGACGTGATTGTGATAAACTTCCCCAAACACGTGCTGTACGTCCTGTTTCTTTAACATACTTAATCATATCTTTAGCAAATTGTACATAACGAGATTGGTTGGCACTATATTCATCTGCTCCAACATGCACAATTGTATCTTCATCAAATACAGGATCACTACCACTCATATATTCATCAAAAATCTCTTTAACAAAACGAAGACATTCTGTATATTGATTAACTAAATCTAAATGGTCATTTTGTCTACCGCTTGTTCCAAGACGTAAATCTGGTCTTACTTTTGTAAGTGCTAAAGAGTGAGCTGGTGTATCAATTTCTGGTACAATATTCACTCCATAAACTCTAGATTCTTTAATAAAATCTTTAAATTCTTCTTTTGTATAATAAACATCTGTACTTGTTAAATCAGCTTTATTTTTACCATCATTTCCACCTTTTTTTATGTTAGATTCTAATCTAAATGCTGAATAAGCATCCATTTCATTTGGTGATAAATTTTCTAATGGAATTAAGTTATCATTTAAATGAATTTGGAAATCATTCATTTTATACCAAGCCATTTGTTGAACAACTTGTTTTAAATAATCCATTGTAAATGTTTTTCTACCAACGTCTAATACAAAACCACGTACTTTATAAAGTGGATAATCTCTTGTTATTCCTTGTGGAATATCACTTGTTTGTTTAAGACTTTGTAAAATCGTTCTTGTTGCCCAATATGCTCCAGTAGTTGTTTCAGCTTCTACTCTTACATAATTTTCAATTTCCATCAAATATCCTTCATCTTGAAGTCCTTTGCTTTTATCTGTTGTTAAAGTAAAATAGAAATCTCCCTTATTAACATGACTTTGGTTCCCTACTACAACTTTTAATGTTTTACCAGTCATTTTCTTATAATCATCTGCCATTGCATTTGCAATATCTTTTAATTGTTGATTTGCAATAACAACCTTAGCTTGACTTCCAACAGTAAATCGACCTGTTGTTCCTTTCCATTCAGCTAATTCTGGTAAAATTTTAGGAGCTGTATTATCACTACTTTCTGTACTATATTGTCCAGGAATTCTTACAGAAATTTCTTTAAATTTATAATTTCTCTTAGAAGTTGCTGGACTATCTCCTCTTATCGTTTCTATTGTTTTATCTACAATTTTGAAAGAAACTTTTACTTCTTTATCAGAAATAGGTTGATAAATATTTAATTCATTATCAACAACTTGTTCTAAATCAGTTCCATTATATGTAACTTCATACTCATTTTCTTCAGCAGTTTCAGTCGGTAAATGAACAACTAATTTTGAACTTCCTTTTTGAGGTGTTTCAACAGTAATCATATCCAATACTTCATCCATAGTTGGTCTTTGAATAATATTACCACCATAAATCTCTATTTCACTCACTGATACATTATTCCAATAAATAGAACTATCTGGATCTTGACCATCATAATCATGAATGAATAGACGAACATAACGTGTTTGATAAACTCTATCTAATACAATTTTTTGTTCTTTTTTAGATGGTTGTTGTGTGAAAGTTTTGACAGTTTGCCAATTAGCTTCACTAGTTTGTTCATTTGTTAATTCATCAGCAATTTGAATTTCATAATTGGTTGCTTTTCTTTCCCACCAAAATACTTTAACAACTTCCACATTCATTTTCTTACCTAAATCAACATAAATCCAATGTGGTTGATGAACAGCATTTGTATCAGAAGAAGAACCATCAATTGCAGAAGCCCATCTATTTGGTTTAGCTGTTGTATTCCCATCAACAACTTTCTCAGCTCCTAAAGCAGGATCTTCACAATCACTAGCTACTGCTGTTTTATTTAAAGCAACATTTTCTGTTGGATCTTGTGCATCGATATCAACATTAAAAATCTTAAATTCACAACAAGACACACTGTTATAACCATTCATTGCTGTTACTTCAAGTTTAACATAACGTCCTCTTACTTCTTCATCTAAAACAACTTCCGATGTTTTTCCACTACTTCCAGTTTGAGCAACAACAGGAGTTCCCCATGAAGTTGTATCATTAGAAACATAAATATTATAATTTTTAGCATTAACACTATCACTTTCCCAAATCATTTGGAATTTATTCATTTCTGTTTCTTGCCCCAAATCAACATAAGCCCATTGTGTTACACCTTGTTCTGATGACCATCTTGATACATCATCACCATCTGTCAACTTTGATGCAGGCATAGTTGAATATTGATTACTTGCTGTTACTGTCTTATTTAAAGCAAGATTTAATGTAGGATTTTTTATATTTTCTCTTGCATATATTTCCATTTCATAAATAGAAATAGAATTCCATGATCCATCACTATCAGGATCTTTAGCAGTTGCTGAGTCAATATATAATCTTACATAACGAGCTTGATACATTTGATCTAACACAATTTCATCTGTTAAAGTTTTTGGACGATCTGTAAATGTTTTAACAGTTTGCCAATCTCCTTCTCCTGTTTGTGCATTTGTTAATGTTTGAGCAATTTGTATCTTGTATGCTGTTGCTTTTCTTGTTTCCCAAAAAACTTTAACAACATTAAAAGATTGTTCTTCTCCTAAATCTATATAAATCCAATGAGGTGCATTTTTAACAGCACTTCCCCATCTTGAATTTCTTGATGTTGTATCTCCATCAACTGCTAAAGATGGTCTTACCGAATTAGCTTCTTGAGAACTAGCCACTGCCGTTTTATTTAATGCTAAATTCGTTTCTTCTTTAGCTTGAACATCTACAACTTGTAATGAAAAGGTACTTGTTAGACATAAAGCCAAACCAATTAAACACTTCCCAATTTTAGGTATTATTCTTTTCATTGATGCTTTCTCCTTTCCCTGATTATAAAAATTTTTTGTATATTTCTATAACCAATTATGATATTCTCATAATTTTTTTAATATATCTCTTTATTTATTAACCATATAATAGATAGAAGGTAGCAACTACCTTCTATCTAAAAAGCTTTTATCCTTGTTTTCTCTTTCTCAATGTCATATAAACTCCTATTGCACACATTGCAAGGATTGCATATGGAGCTATCATAACATCATCACCAGTTTTTACACCATTAACATTTTTGATATTTGTTGGTTGATTTGGCTTTGGTTGTACTGTTGGTTTTTTTGTTGTATCAACTTCTTCCCCTAATACATCACTATCAATAGATGGTTTATCTTCTGATGGTTTATTTGTTTGATTGAATGATTTTAAAACATCGTCCAATGCTTTTTGTAAATTTTGTGCATATTGATCCACAACTTTTTGTTCATTTATCTTCTTATTATAATCAATAGTTGCAATTATTTTATTTAATGCTTCTACTTTTTTAGCATCAAATGCCGATAAATCTTCTGGTATTTTATTTAATATTTCTTGAACCTTACTATAATCAGCAGTTTTATAAATTAATGCTTCTAAAGCTTCTTCATATACAAATTTAACTTTATTAAATTCAACTAATGATAAATCTTCATTCATTCCTACTAAATTGTCATATGCTTGTTTGTATTCTTTATAACTTTCTACTGTATAATCAGCACTATCTTTAAGTTTTAAGTTTTGAACATATTCTTTCCAAGCTTTTGTTCCACTTAATTCTAATTTATCAATAGCTTGACGAAGATTTGTTGTTGCTTCTTTTACTTCTTGTACATTACCATCAATAATAACTTGCTCTGTATCTTTCATCATATCAGCAACAACTTGATAAGATTCTTTTGTATATGATGATTCATCTAATTTATTCACTTTATTCATCATATCTTTAAGTGCTGTTATATTAACAAGAGCTGTTTTTGCATTTGTAATATTTGTAGCATGTACGTCATATTGATCTCTTGTTGTATTTTCAACTGCTGTTTGAGCATCATTAATTGCTGCTTGAAGTTTATTATAAGAATCAATTGTATAATTCTTACTATCAACTTTCATAGCATCTTGAATAATATCTTCAAGTAAATCACTATTAGGAACTAATGCTTGTTTCTTCACATGAATTGCTTCTATTTGATCAGTTATTTCTTTAGTAGTTCCATTTTCTAATAATTTCTTACCATCATCAATAGCTTGTACATATCCATCAAATGTAACTTTTGTATAAAGTTCACTATTAAATGTTTCATATTCATTAATAACTTCTTTTAACTCAACAACACTAACCAATGATTTTCCTTTATTTTCTAATTTTTCAATTAATTCTTTAAAAGTCATTGGTGTTGTTGTTTCATCTTCAACAGCTGTTTCTAAAGCTTCTTTTGCATTTGTATAAGCATCAAATGTTGCTTTTGTATAATCTTCTGCATCTTTTTGAAGATTATTTTCTTTTTCTAGAAGTAAAATAGCATTCTCTTTATGATAATTTGAATATTTTAATGCATCTCTCTTCTCTGTTAATTGAAGAATTAATTTATCAGCTACTTTTTGAGATAAATTGTCTTTATCTTCAAATGCTTCTTTAGCAATATTATAACTTTCTAAATAGTTATTATAACTAGTCATTGTATAATAATGTTCTTCATTAGATACTTTTGCATCTAATAATGCTTTTAATTCTGTACCAGTATATTTCATTTCTGGTTTTTCAATAGCCATTCTTAATTGACCTGTAATATTTTCAATTGATACTTTAGAAGCATAAGTATTGTTATAAACATCATTTGCTATACTTAAAGCATCTTCATAACTCTTTTTAGAAGTATCTGTCCATGTTGAAAGATCTACTGGTTGGTCAATTAATGCCTTGAGAGCAACTCTTGCTTCAGTTACATCTTCAACATTCTTATATGCTGCAATTTCAATAATTTCAGGAATAGTATCTTCCCACATAACTTTTATTTCTTTCATTGTTACGTTTTCAGGAATATTAAATTCAGTAACTGTTTGATTTAACTTTCCTAATAAAATTTCTTCTGTTTCAAAGCTTCCTTCATTAAGCTTTGTATACACTGTTGCATAAACATTTGCTTGACTAGGTGTTCCTTCTGAAATAATTCTGACAGTTCTTATTCCATTTGGTTTTGATAATACATATCTAAAAGAACTATCCTTAGCACTAGATTTATAAGAAGTTGTATAATCTCCATCTAACATATATGATGGAAGTTTACCATTTTCTTCAATATCTTCACTTACTATACTACGACTTGATTCTGGTGATACATATTCATTATTATTAATTGTAATTTCATAGAAAGCAGGGAATCTATGTCTAAATGGTGCTGTAAATCTAACTCTTAGATATCTTCCTTTTGCACTATCATCTTCAACAATTCCTTCTTTATACATATTTCCTGGATTTTTACTGTCATGAATAAGTTCATCATAATTTTTAGCTATAACATCCATATGAGAACTATCATTTTCTTGTCCATCTCCAATAGTTAAAACAGGTGCCCAACTATTGCCATCAGGATCATTAGAAACTTCAAAAATTGCATCTCTAATATAATCTTTTTCCGTTTCTTTTACATAATATCTTAAATTATGAATTGTTCTTTCTTGCCCTAAATCAAAGATAACATATGCTGGAGTTGCTCCATTATTAACAATTTGATAATCTCCAATACATGCTTTAGTTGTTAAATCACCATCAAAAATTTTATATGAATCTTTTAAATTACGCATATCTTGAGTTGTTCCATATGCTGCATTAATACCCATATTTGTTTTATAGAATTGAGGTGATGAAACTTGATTATAAGCCATTTTAAATTCATTAATAGTTAATGCTTTCTTTCCATTACTATTATTAACAATTCTTATATATCGAGCATCTTTATTAACAACATCATTTGTATTATTTATTCTATGCCACTCTATTGCATTTGTAGAATATTCAACACTTAATTCATTATTTAAACCTGAAATATCATATGATAATTTTTCTATTTTAAATATATCTGTCATTTCAAGACCAATATACTCTCCAGATTCAAGTTCTATATTTCCTCTTGTTAATTGATATAAATTATCTTCAAGACGAGATAAAATTGGACTCTTTTCTACATTTGTATATAAATATTCAGTTGTTCCTCCAATTTGATCAGCATTAAGATTCAAATCTTCAACTTCAAATTCATAAACTTTCCACCATTTATGAGTTCCAAATCCATCATTACTTGGATCTCCTAAATTGACTAGACGTACTTTTGTTGCAGAAACACCATTTCCATTAGCAACAAGTTCAGCACCAGCATTATCAAACGAATGTATTTCATGCCATTGCCCATCTGTTCCAAAATATTCAATAACTCCCTTTATAACTTTATCACCATTATCTTGTGTTAATTTAATTTCACCAACACGAATAGCATCACTATACTCTATTGTTATATTAGCATTAACAGGAATTGTATCTTTGCAACCACCATTATTATGATCTGGTAATACTGTATAATCATTATTTAAATAAGCATATGTTCCCTTATCACCATCAATAATTTTTTCTAATGGACCATATGAAGAACTATTTAAAGCAATTCCTACTCCATTAGCAACAATTGTTTTTGTAATATCTTCTGGATTCGTTGTTGTAGCTTCATTGACTTCAATTTCATATAACTTCCACCACTTACGTGTTCCATAATTATCATTATTTTTATCTGTTGTATTTTCAATACGAATAGCTGTTGCAGTAACTCCATTTCCTTCAACTGTTAATGTTGATTCTGCTCCACTAAATGTTTGTAGCTCATGCCATTGTCCATCTGTTCCTAAATATTCAATACGACCTTCTGTTATCTTATCACCACTATCTTGAGTCATTTTAATTGTGGCAAGTTTCATAGCACGACTGAAATTAACTTTTACTTTAGCTCCAACAGGAATTGTATCTTTTGAACGATTATCACTTGAAGATGGTAATCCATTTGCTAAAACACTATAATCATTATTTAAATGAGCAAATGTTGTTGTATTTCCATCAACAATATTATTAACTGCTCCTCCTGCTATTCCTAACTGTTCTAATTCAACAGTTAATGTTACTTCATCCTCTGGATTTTCACTAGGTACATCAGTAAGAGTTCTTACTTTAAATTCTCCTAATCTCCACCAAATAGGACGTTCTCCATCTATAACAAGACGAATAGCACTTGTATATATATTTTTATCACTTAAATCAATATCTTGATGAAGATCTCGATTAATTGTAACACCTTCAATAGTAATCCATTTTCCTTTATTATCTAAATATTCTAAATGTCCTTCATGAATGGCATCACCATTCAAACTATAAGCTTGTGCAAAATCAACACCTGTTACAAAATCATATTTACCTAAATTATATTGAACATAATCTCCTGGTAAAACTGAATTACCACCAGCATGATGAAGATGTGCTTCAACAACTTGTTTTTGTGCAGTTGTTCCTTCAGTTTTTCCTAACACACCATCACATAATTGACCATCATTAAGATCTCTAATACCTACATTTTCTAAAACCAAATTTGTTTTATAACCTTTTTCCTCTGGTGTTATACCAAATGGATTCATAGATACTTCTGCTTGTAAAGTACAATATTCTGCTAATGTATTAATGAAAGGAACAATATGTTGAACTCCCACTTCTGCTCTCTCATAATAATCAACATATAAGAATTTATGTCCTTTACTCTTATCAAAAGCTGCTTTTCCTTCACTATTATATTTTAAAAGACCAGATACATCTCCTTTTTGTGCCGCTTCAACACCATTAATATATGCAAAAATAGCATCTAATGTATCTTCCCAACAATCAAGGAATACTCCCATTTGTTCACGTTCTAATAAACCTTCATTACCTGAAGCTTTAAAAACCTTGACTGCATCTTTTAAAATTTCAAATTCTTCTCTTACTCTTGCATAATCTTCATCAGTTAAAGTTCCATCTTTTAATTTATTAATAAAATCATTTAATATTGGTTTTAACTCAACCGATTCTTCAAGTTTTGTTACTCTTCCATCCATATTTTGATTAATCATATGTTTTGATAATTCTTTTAAAGCATTTGATGCTCCTGTTTCTATTGCAGAATTATGATCTACATATTTAAAAGAATCTTCGTAGGCTTGATCAGCTTCAGCTTCAGTCCAAATATGCCATGAATAAGCAGCATTACCAAAAATAGCCACTTTACTTGGTTTAGATTGTTGCATTGGATTCAAAATAATTCCTTGAATATTACTTGGACTTACACCTGCATGAAGGAATGTTTTATATCCTCCCATAATCAAATGTGAATGTGAGTTATCTGAACATGGCCAGTTAATCCACATATAAGGTCCACGCCCTGTATTACGAGTAAATGTATCAGTAAAGCTTGTTGTTACTTCTCCCCAAATTCTTCCACCAGTCATAACAATTTGTACATCTTCAGGATTTGTTTGTTTTAATGGTGTAAACTCAGCAGAAGAACCATTTCCCATATAATCAAACGGAACAAAAGGAATTGTTGTTTTCATATCTGGATATTCTCTTTTGACTTCTCCTTTTAACCAAGCTATTAAATCATTTAAAATTCTCTTTTCATTTTCTCCACCAGGATTAACAAAGTCATCTGCTAAAAGAGCAATTTGTCTTGCCCCACGATCAATAACTTGTTTATATTTTGCTTTTAATTTTGCTAAAGAAGCATTATAATCATTAAAATTAAATGAATTTCCATGTGGAAATGGATGCAATGCAAATACAAATCTACATTTAGAATCATTTCCAGCTTTTACTAATGGATCTATTTTATTTTTGATTTCATCATCTGTATATAATACATTCCATTGTGTACGATGTTTTGGGTCATCTTTTGGAGCATAGAAATATGAATTTAACTTATAATATCCTCCCCACTCCATCAAATCACAACGATCACTTGTTGACCATGGATTTCCATAATAACCTTCAATAAAACCTCTACTTTTAACATCTGCATAATCTTCAATAGTTAAATTTAAAATCGTACGACTATCCATTTGTGCAAATATATGATATAAAGTTGTCAAACCATAAAATGCTGCATCTGTATCTTTTCCCAAAATAACAATTGTACCATTGTCAATTGATAAATAATATGAATCTAATTTTTCAAACAATGTACTTTTATCTGCTTTTACATACTCATCAGCAACATCTCCAGAATTATATATACCAACAAGTACATTTGTTGTTTTGTTAGTATCTTCAATTTCTGTTCCATTTTTCACGTTTAAATTTTTTAATGCAGCAACTTCTTTTAAACGTTCTTTTGTTTCTTTATCAATACCCTCTCCAAAAACCACATTAAGATTATCTCTTAAAATAAAATCTTGACCTGTGTAGCGAATTGAATGTGGAATCGGATAAAGTTCATATTCTTTTGTACTTTGTGTTTCTTCTAATGCTTGAACATTTGTCAACATTGATTTTCCTGTAAAATTCAAAGTACAAAACGCCAAAGAACTTGCGATTACAACTTTTAAAATTTTCTTTAACATTTCTTTCATTTCCTCCCTTAATTTTCTAATAACATTAAATACATTTCTATAAATTCCTTTCTTTCCTCCTTTTTCTTATTTTTCATTTTTGAACAAATAAAAAAGCAAGACTAAAAAGCAATAATAAAAAATGCTTTTTAGGTCTTGCCTAATCGAATAGTCACAATCCTACACAAGTAATTATACTTCACATTCATAATATCTGTCAATTTATTTATGAAAATATATCTTTTTTTATCTTAATTTTTTATTGTTTTTTTAGTATTTTTTACTCAAAAACTTACTAAATTTCTGAATATCTTTTCATAAGTTGGAAAATGCCTATATAGCCCATATTTTAGGGCTTCATTGGTATTTTGTTTTTGGAAGATATCTTGCATAAGCTGGCATCTACCAGCATGAAAATATAAACTTCAATATTAACAACCATTTCCACTTTTGTAGATTGAAATGTACCATATGTAATAGATTAGTGTCATGATTATATTAACATATCGCATGAAATATTGCAGAATATTTGGATTAATTCCTCCATTTGTCATATTTGTATAATTGGTATGTCTGAATGAATGAGGTATCACATTTAATAACCTGTTATACTTTTCCTATGCACAAATCATACAATTTGCACAAGCTAAATCAATAATAGAACTTTTAGTTGTTTTTTTCCAACTTTCACATCTGCTTTTTGAGCAGCATAGCGACAAACCCATATACTATATTACACCTTATAAAGCAGAAAGGCACTTCATAGAGAAGTACCTTTCCTTATCATGATTATCACTTAATCATTTTTATTGCTTTTACAACGTTTCCCTAATAAAACAGCTAAAGCTCCAGAAGAACTAACAAGCATAGAAGCAAATACTCCTAAATTTGTTATATCTCCAGTTTTTGGCATATCTGCCTTATTCAGCTTTATTGTATTATTTGGCTTTATTGTATCATTTGGCTTTGTTGTATTATCTGGCTTTTCTGGAGTACTTGGCTCTGTTGGCTTTTCAGGTTGCCCTGGTTCCACTGGAACCTCAGGTCCTTTTTCCTCTTCCCACACTATACTCTTTCCTTTTACTACATCGTAATGTTCTAAGTCAGTTGGTGTAAATGTCCATGAATAAGCCATTCCCTTATTTACTTCTTCATCTGGAGTATTCCATGTGAATTCTCCTTCCACCTCTTTTCCTATTGCATTAACCATTGTCCCTCTTATACTTACACTTGAAAGTTTCACTTCACTATCTACTCGATCAAATATCGGTTCCCCTACAGGTGTCCCTTTGACAATAGCAAAACGACGAGACGCAGATACATAATGGGTATCACTTTCCCCATTAATTATCATAGAATATACGCCAATTTCTTTTGGAGCTATCTTTAGGATTGCTTCTTTCGTTAATTGATCAGCTGTTCCCCTCATATGTCCTTCATAACTTGGAGTCCCTTCTGATACAGAATGAAAATGTATAGTAAATACTTCAACTTGATTATCTTTAGTAGATAATTTTGTTAGACCATATGTTATTGGTATAATTGCTTCTCCAGTATAACCAAAATGATCTTTTTCTTCAGTGCTTCCTATATCTTTTAATGGTTCTCCATTTAAGTATAAACTGCTTTCTTTTTTATTTCCCTCTAATATATCAACAAATAGTGTTATTGTATTTCCTTCTTGCCAATTTGTTCCAATTGTGTAGAATCTATAATTTGGTGTTTTCAGTCTCATTTTAACTTCGATCACATCATTAGATTTAATAATTGGTAATGTATTGGTTGTTACAATTTGACCAGTTGAAGATTTATAAATAAATTCAAAATCTTCATCAGAAAGTTTAATTGGAGCCTTTTTTATAGGATCATATTTTCCATCACTATTTTTTCTGCTTGAAAAAAATCTAAAACTTCATTGATTTTTGGTGCAAGACCATTTTTTAATGAATATGTTATATTTGGTTTTGTGTCTCCACCATAGGTGATAGACATTGGTGTAACTTCTACATTTACACTTAACTTTTCATTACTTCTTAACTTTGCATCAGAAACAATAGTCGTTTTTCCAATACCAACTGCTTTTATTTTTCCATCTTCAATCTTTACAATTTTTTCATCATTAGATTTCCAATTTTCAAATTTAACACCATTTATTTTTATATCATCTAATGATTTTTCTTCACTATATTTCATAGATATATCTTCAGTCTTTAATTCGATCCATTGAGCATATAATGTCATATTCTGATCAAACAAAACTTTTGCACCATCAACATAAGGCGTTCCTGTCCCATCAGATTTAGTATTCCATCCTTTAAAAATATATCCCTCTTTTACAAATTTATTCTTCAATAAATTTGTTTGAATTGTTTTTGGATAATTTCTGTCAAAGGAATTATTTGTTCCATCATTTGAATCAAAAATAATTTTCCATCCATCTGTAGATTTAAAGGTATTCCCTGTTGCATCTAAATAAATAGCCTTATCTAAATTCTACCCAGTTTCTGTCTTATATTTAATTTTCTCAAGATCTGATTCTGTTAGAGTATATGATTAATTTCCTTTGACAAGAATTGTTCCATCAGTAATTTCTTTACTAGAAAAAATCCCAATATATCCATCTGTAGTTAATGATGAAACAACATTTAATATTCTACTATCGTACAAATCTATGTCAACATCAGCAAAGTCTGTATCCTCAGTTACTTTCTCAGCGCTATCGACCATATATATTTTGTTCCCAAAAATTGTTGCATTTCCGCCAATATTCAAAATTGAATCTTTTGTTTCCAGATATACCCCAGCTCCACGATCATATACACCGTTCGTTTTATATACCGTATTATTAGTGATATATCCACCTAAAACATTAAGCTTTTTTCCGGCAGCTACTTTTATGCCTACACCATTAGTACCCTCACTAACATTGTTAGAAACTGAGGCTTTATCTTTAATAGTAAGTTCTCCATTTCTAACTGTAACAGCAGGAGAATTTTTACTATTATTTTTTTCAATCTTTGCATTATCAGCAAATACACATTGTCCATCGGATAAAACTGTTGGATTAGCTGTATTATCATGAATATTAGCATTACCATCAACTAATAAAGTTCCATTATCTCCAATCCAAATACAATTAGTAGTTGTTGTCGTTCCTGGACCATTACCATAAATCTCAACATCGCCCCCCAATATGAGTCTTCGTATTGTTATAAGTAACTATTGCCGTTCCATAACTTCCTTTATTATTATGAATTTTTCCGCCAAGCAAATCGACTATTTGATTATTCCCATTGTTTGCCATGATAGTCCCATAGCTAGCAGCTGAACCAAAATTATAACATATTTCTCCACCATTCATAATAAATTTAGAATCATTACCACGAATACCAATAGCATTGTTTTGCTCTCTGGCACAGTAAGAAATTTCTCCACCATTCATAGTCATTGTACTATTTTCGTTTACTATAATCGCTAATCCATAACTATGTGTAATTTTTCCACCATTCATTACAAAACTATTTCCTTCTTCTTTAGTTGAAGCAATAGATGATCCATACATATCAGTAATAACTCCACCATTCATAATAAAATTACCGCCTGCACGAATCCCCACACCATTACAGTTATTTGGGTATGCTGAATAATAATTTGTACGTGCATTTGTAGAAGTAGAGTTATTTTTAAGAACAGTACCCTTGTCCATAATCAACTTTCCACCATTTATATCAATCAAAAGTGCTGTCCCATCTTTTCCTGTTCTTTGTGTAAAATCATACCCAAGAAATTCTGCTAATGGTTTTAATTTTGTATCACCAGCAAGTGTAGCCTCATTATATTCACCATAAACAACATCACCATCAAAAATAATATTTTCTAATCTAAGCTTACTATTTTGGGGAACTTCAATCACGATTCCATAATAATCATTTGTTCGTCGAATTATTCCACCACCAGAAATAGTGACATCTCCTTTAATTGTTATTTGATTATTAATAGTAAGTGTAACCCCACTATTAACTATTAAATTTTCTGATAGTTCTACTTTATCATTCCATGTTGTATCCTGACTAATTATTTGAGATGCTTTTATAGATTTGCTTGAAGAAACATCTTCTTTCATCTGATCATGAATGATTTCATTGTCTTGAGCTACAACTATAATAGGAAATATATTTAACATTAAACCGAAGACAATGAATATACTAAAAATGATTCTAATATGTTTTTTTCTTTTTTATTTTTTTCATACTATCCGCCTCTTTCCACTTTTATAATTTACAACAGCATTTCCAATCATATCTTTTAAATAAATATAATTGCGACCTTTTTATATTTTAATTTAATAAATTATCTGCAAAAATTAGATTTATATATCCTATAACAGTTTTAACTATGTCTATCAGAACCTTTTTGCATTAATATTTTACACTTTTGTCTGGTGTATATCCAGTTGATATAGTTTCACCTATTTAGGCGCTACAAAGAGTTTACTATTTATTCTTTAATCATCTTCTTAATAAATATCTCCCTCTATATCAATCATCCCCCTTTTTTGTAATA
>OFGF01001235.1_pt1 | contig 16876 bp, 11 predicted proteins | sample 1521711 | NCBI WGS metagenome assembly OFGF01 (sample SAMEA3504092, study PRJEB24116) | mouse gut metagenome | biome: mouse gut; feature: mouse-associated habitat; material: faeces | place: Denmark | collected 2011 | reverse complement strand
GTTATTGGCATTATGAAGGCGATATTATATATCGACCCATTTTCAAACTAACACCTATGAAATTAACGAAAAAAATGGATTGTTAGCAGATAAATTTATTTTGTATTATAAGATGCTATCAAGCATCTTTTCTTCTCTGATATTACGGGCATAAATCTGAAGCGGCCGGATAACCAACAAAATCACCATACCGACTGCCACGCCGCTATCTAGAAAATATTTTTGAAACTAAGAATATGCATTTGTTGGGAAGACTGTATGTGCTTGCCTCATTATTTTACAGATAGAATTAAAATTTGATTTAAAAGAGTGATTAGGAGGGAATGTAGCACGAAAATTAAAAGGTTAGAACTCAGCAGCCCTATAGTCCAAATTATTCTTATGTGTATTGTTATTCATAATGTTTCACGTGAAACATCTATAGAAAATTCAATCATTGAATTGAACATTAATATCTGTAAAATGAGATAAGTACAGTGTTTATATATAAAGTATCCTTAAACCCAGAAGTTTAAATAAGCAGATGAGATCGAAAATGTTTCACGTGAAACATCTTTTCCTCAGCTTCCCCTTTACCGCCCAATCTTCCGCTCTACCATGAATAGCCCTTACTCTTTGATTATAAGAGTCTCTCTATAGTCTTATAATAGATGTGAGGCATATTCATAAAATGGAAAGATATTACAGGAAAATAAATTACAATTAAATTAATTCTAAAAATGAAATATCATAAATATTTTCAATTCATATGGATATCTCCATAAATAAGTGATATAATGAAAAAGTTAATTAAGAAAGGCGAAAATTATGGGTAAAACAATAGCAATAGCAAATCAAAAAGGGGGAGTGGGGAAGACCACCACTTCAATTAATCTCTCGGCATGCCTGGCAGAAAAAGGAAAAAGGGTGTTGCTGATTGACGCGGATCCTCAGGGAAACACTACCAGCGGTTTTGGGATCGACAAGAACAACCTGGAAAATACTATTTACGAGCTTATGCTGGGGGAGTGTTCTATCAGTGACTGCGTCATGAAAAATCAGGTGGGTAATGTGTCAGTGGTTCCCTCCAACGTAAATCTAGCCGCTGCGGAAATAGAATTAATAGGTATTGATAAAAAAGAATACATATTGAAAAAAGAAGTGGATTATATTAAAGAAGAGTATGATTTTATCATCATTGATTGCCCTCCTTCTTTGAATATGTTGACAATCAACTCCATGACCACAGCTGATTCTGTGCTGGTGCCTATTCAGTGTGAATACTATGCATTGGAGGGACTCAGTCAGCTGATCCATACGATTAATCTGGTGAAGGAAAGATTGAACCCGGAGTTGTGCATGGAGGGAGTTGTATTTACCATGTATGACGCCAGGACGAATCTGTCTATGCAGGTAGTGGAAAATGTGAAACAGAATCTGAATCAGAAAATTTACAGCACATTGATTCCAAGAAATATACGGCTCGCAGAGGCTCCCAGCCATGGAATACCTATTAATCTGTATGATTCCAGATCTGCAGGTGCAGACGCATATTCACAGTTGGCACAGGAAGTTATCAATAACGCTTAAAGCCTTTATGGAGGATGGATATGGCGAAACAGTCAAGAGGTCTGGGAAAGGGTCTGGATGTGCTTATTAAGCCGAGTACAAAAAATGAGACCGAGTCGCAGGCAGGGGAGTCAGTCAATCAGAAAACTGAGAAAAAAGAAGATGGAATCCTTGTAAAGCTTACCATGGTGGAGCCAAACAGAAAGCAGCCCAGAAAGGATTTTAACGAGGATTCTCTACAGGAGCTGGCTGATTCCATTCGACAGGTTGGATTGATCCAGCCTATTCTGGTTCAGGATAGAAAAGACCATTATGAGATTGTGGCAGGTGAGAGAAGGTGGCGAGCAGCTAAGATAGCAGGGCTGAAAGAAATACCTGTTATCATTAGAAACTATACTGAACAGGAAATCATGGAGATCTCTCTGATTGAAAATATTCAGAGAGAGGATCTGAATCCTATCGAGGAAGCCCAAGCATACAAACGTCTGTTGACAGAGTTTAACTTAAAGCAAGATGAAGTGGCAGAGAGAGTATCAAAAAGCCGTACTGCAGTGACCAATTGTATCCGACTGTTGAAACTGGATGATCGAGTACAGCAGATGGTTATTGAAGATATGCTCAGCACGGGACATGCCAGAGCGCTGCTTTCAGTGGAGAATCCGGAAGAGCAGTACGGGCTGGCGCAGAAAATATTTGATGAAAGGCTTAATGTGCGGGATGTTGAAAAACTGGTAAAAAATCTTCATAAGCCTCAGAAGGAGAAGAAAGAAACCGGAAGCAGCACAATGCAGGCAATTTATCAGGATATTGAGGATAAGCTAAAGCAGAAACTGAGTACAAAAGTGGTCATCACATCAAAGGGGGAAGGTTCTGGAAAAATTGAAATTGAGTTTTATAATCATGAAGATTTAGACAGACTGTTAGATATGATAGGAAAAAATTAGTGAGCAGAGTACACAAAATACAAAGGGAGATATATGGAGACACAAGGAAGCAGTGCATTCTTGAATCAAATTGGTCTGGGATCTTTTGATCTGGGATATCTTGTTATAGGGGGAGCTGTTCTGGCGGTATTGCTGTTGGTGGTTCTGATTCTTCTGATTGCCCAGAGTATAAGATTGAAAAAGCTGAGAAGAAGGCTTGATGCGTTCTTGTTGGGGAAGGATGGAAAGAGCCTGGAGCAGGATATTATTGGGCTGATTGAGGACAATAAGTTTTTTAACATCACTTTGGACAAGCATACCCAGGACATAAAGCAGATTTTTAAGAGACTTGAGACCGTGTATCAGAAAATGGGACTGGTAAGATATGATGCTTTCCAGCATATGGGTGGGCAGTTGAGCTTTAGTCTGGCAATGTTGGATGAAAATGACAATGGATTTATTATTAATTCCATACACAGTACGGATGGATGTTATACTTATACCAAGGAGATTAGAAATGGGGATGACAGCGTTTCCCTGAGCGCGGAGGAGACGGAAGCACTGGCCATTGCCAGAAAAAAATAGGCTGAGTATATTTGAGGAGGAGTTATGATTGATATCAAATTTCTGAGAGAAAACCCTGATATTGTAAAAGAGAATATAAGACGGAAATTTCAGGATGAAAAGCTGGCGCTGGTGGACGAAGTGATTGCACTGGATGCGGAGAGCAGAAGGGCAAAGCAGGAAGGAGATGATCTCCGGGCTGCAAGAAAAAGAATCTCTAAAGAAATCGGTACTTTAATGAAACAGGGAAAGACAGAAGAAGCTGAAAGTAAAAAGGCAGAAGTGAATGCAGGCGCAGCGAAGCTGGAGGAACTGGAAAAGCTGGAAGGAGAACTGCAGGAAAAAGTAAATAAGATTATGATGGTTATTCCCAACATCATTGATCCATCCGTTCCTGTAGGCAGGGATGACACAGAAAATGTTGAGATCGAGAAATTTGGTGAACCGGCAGTGCCTGATTTTGAGGTGCCTTACCATGCGGATATCCTGGACAGTATCTGTGGACTGGACAAGGATGCCGCAGGGCGTACAAGTGGGAATGGTTTTTATTATTTGCTTGGAGATGCTGCCAGAATTCATTCGGCTATGATCAGCTATGCCAGAGATTTTATGATTGACAAAGGTTTTACCTACTGTATACCTCCCTTTATGATCCGCAGCAGTGTGGTGAATGGAGTGATGAGTTTTGCGGAGATGGAAGCAATGATGTACAAGATTGAAGGAGAGGACCTGTACCTGATTGGAACATCGGAGCATTCCATGATTGGAAGGTTTAAGGGACAGATTATCAGCGAGGCAAGTCTGCCGGTGACTATGACATCTTATTCCCCCTGTTTCAGAAAAGAGGTGGGGTCTCATGGTATAGAGGAGAGAGGAGTGTACCGTGTACACCAGTTTGAAAAGCAGGAGATGGTAGTGCTCTGCAAGCCGGAGGAGTCCATGGACTGGTATCATAAAATGTGGTCTTATACTGTAGAATTTTTCCGCAGTCTGCATGTACCGGTGCGGACACTGGAGTGCTGTAGTGGTGATCTGGCCGATTTGAAAGTGAAATCCTGCGATATAGAGGCGTGGAGTCCCAGGCAGAAAAAATATTTTGAAGTGGGATCCTGCTCCACATTGGGGGATGCCCAGGCTAGGCGTCTTGGCATAAGGACCAAAGGGGAAAATGGTACTTACTTTGTGCATACTTTAAATAATACAGTGTTGGCCACACCCAGGGGATTGATAGCATTTCTGGAGAATAATGTGGAAGAAGATGGACAGATCAGGATTCCTTCGGCACTGCGTCCCTATATGGGAGGAAAAGAGAAGATTGCTCCTATTGGAAAATAGGGACTATACCATATTTTAGTGTTCCAGTTTGGCCAGGAGGAAAGCAGTTCTTTTTTGGAGGCAGGTATCCTATTCTTCTTTACCTTGTTACTTGGCTAAATATGTTAAAGTATATGTGAAAAAAAAATTTGACACAGTGGGAATACTTTTCCGAAGAGGGAGTAAAGCAAAAGAGATTGGAAGAAGGTGAAATGTTTGCATAGATATATGCGTGCAATCGGTTTTAGCAGTTTTGAGAGCCGGAAAAAGCTTCAGGAGCTACTGGCAGAAGTTGTCATGCATCCGGACAGACGGGCCTATGCAATGGGACAGGAAGGCCGCATTCTGGGAGAATTTTGCAAGGATTTCGCCAAAAGAATGGGAGTGGCTGTCTGCGGTGAATTTGATGAGGATGAAAGGTTTACCTTTGAATACTATTTTCCTTACCTGGAAGGCTGCGGTATTACTTCCTATGAAGATATCTCAGTGGAAAGACATGCGGATAAAGAATCCTATGCAGGAGTGTGCGATGATTATAAAGTTGGAATATCCCTTATTTTTTACCTAAACAATAAAATTCCCTATGTGAAGGAGCAGGCGGCCAACAGGCTGCCGATTCACGGCACTACACTGACGCTTTCCGCTCTGTCGATAAATGGAACAATTATGCTGTCAATCCAAAAAGATAAAGAGCAGCTTGAACGCGTGAAGCAGGTGTTGGCAAATCGAAGCTCTCTTATGGCAGCGGCCAGAAAAGGTGATGAAGCGGCCATTGAAACTCTGACTTTGAAGGATATGGATATGTATACAATTGTTTCCAAGCGTATACAAAAAGAGGATATATTTAGCCTCGTTGACACATATTTTATGCCCTACGGAGTGGAGTGTGACCATTATTCCATCTTGGGTGAGATTGTAGGTATGCAGCAGGTAACAAATCAGATGACAGGGGAGCTGATTAATGTACTTACAATCTGTTGTAATGATTTAACATTTGATGTCTGTATCAATAAGGAAGATTTATACGGAGAGCCTCAGATTGGAAGACGTTTCAAGGGAACAATCTGGCTTCAGGGAAAAATCAATATGCAGGATTTAAGCCAATAAAAAAATTCATAAGCCTGGCTGAAAGGCCGGACTTATGAATTTTTTTGTTTTAAAGAGCATTGTTAAAAGTTATCCCATCCAGAGGGAGTAAGAGTATCGTCAAATTCTACATATGCAGAACAAAAGAATGAGTAGTTCCATTGGTCAGAAAACTGGACATGGAGCATACCGCCGTCTATACACAGACAATCGGGTTTGATGGCAGCGGCCAGGGCATCAAGGTCAAACATGGGAAGTTCCCGTTTTATCAGCGTTTCTACATCGGATTTATCCACATTGCTTTCCAGGGAAACATCATTATATTCTTTGCACAGGGCTGTAATATCTTTATACAATGAATCGCTTCCATATACATCCTGGAATTTATCCTCCGCATCTGAACATTTTCCGCGATATTGGGGGAGGATGGCTTCTTCCACTTCCCAGAAGGGATATTCACAGTCATACAGATGGCTGATCAGCTGATACCAAAAATAATTGTTAATATTTTTCACATTCTTTTTGATTTTTTTCTCCATACCATTTAAATAATCCTCATATATTTTTGCGGTGTCCATATAGGTCTTTATCATATACCCGCTGCTTACCACAGCCGCCGCAGAAATTAAGGCAGCCCCTCTTTTAGCCATCTTTCCCATTCCAACCTTATCCAGTGCGCAAAAGCCGCAGCATGCCACCGTGCACAGAAGGATAACCGCAATTCCTAAAAAACGCCACGGGAACTGAATAGATGCCAAGAAGCCAAACCCCGATGAAATCAGAAAATCCCATGGAAAATATTTTGTGGAGCAAATCAGAGCAAGGGCAGAGAGCATCAAAAATATTCCTGACCATCTTGCTGCCGCCTCTTCTTTTTTATAACGGCACCATATAATGATACCGAATATCAGCACTATCTGAAGCCCCAGACCTATGGACCAAGGATACCTCTCCTGCCCCGGCATAGTCGTTATGAAAGGAAGCCCTGTCCCATGGCTCAGAACCCGAAACAACTGCCCAGGCGTTACTCCCAGGCCCTGAATAGGTTCTCCTGCCAGCACTTCCGTATTTATTTTCATGCGCTCCCGCAGCATATAGTCCAAAAAGGGTACAAGAAACCACGCATTGATAAGGAGAGTACCCGCTACCGCCTTGCAGAGCGCCTGAAGGTTCTCCTTTCTGAGCACACGCCGAATCATAAACAGGCATACGCAGGCGCAAAACAATCCCGCCATCTCGCAAGACAAAAGATGCGTCTGCAAAAGGCCGGTAAAACCTATGGTAAGTGGAAGCCAGTTTTTTTTCTTTCCCTCCGATTCCTTTCCAAGAATACTCCAAAAGCCGTAGAGCACCAGCGGCAAAAAAATCATCGCACAGTATTCCCCTACCGCCGACCTGGTATAAACGTTCGCCAGCCGGTAAACGGAAAATGTATATAAAAAGCTTCCGAACAATGCCGCTTTCTTATTTTTGAACATATTATTCCAGCAGATATAAGAAATGACAGCGGTAGCACCGTTTACCAAAAACACAAACCACTCATACGCTTCCTGTACAGGAAAGCCCAGCATACGCAAACCGGCCGGAATATAAAGCAGAATATCTCCATAACAAACGGATATGGCATATCCATAGCCATGCAGCCAATTGGGTTGTATACGCACCGGAAGCTGTCCGGAGGCAAGCCCCTGCCATACTCCCTCCAAACGGTTCAAATGAAAACCGCCGTCATGTCCCAGATATACGCCGCGAAAATAAAGAGGAATTGAAGCTAAAAGAGTTATCACAAACAGACCGCCAAGCACAATTAGCCTCTCTTTGTCAAAAAAACCTCTCATACCCAGCTTTAACAAGAAAAACAGAATCAAGGCTGCCAAAACGGTAATGAATAGATCATGCCGTATTCCAAGCCCTGTTTCCTCCAATGCAATGTGAGATATGGAGAAATCCCCCACTCCGGCATACTCACTCATTATTCGCAAGTCCTCAACTCCGCCGGACACCCAGACCAGAAAGGACTCTCTCTCTTTTGCGCGCTCTAAAAGGAGGCGATCACAGCCTACTTTCCGGGAATCCGCTTCCGAGGATGCAAAAATATAATGATTGGTTGTACCTGCCTTGTAATCTACCGTTACCCGATAGACTCCCCGAGGCAATTGATATGTTCCTCCTATCTGCGCAGTTTCGGTCTTTCCCTCCTCAAAGCATAAGTCAATTGTTTCTTCCGCACAATGCTTCTCTCTGAAAAGACTTCTTCCTGCAATACCTAAAGCCGCACACAGAACAATTCCATACAGCATCCATATAACTCTTTTCATTCTTGTTGTTCCTCCAATTTATGCTTTCGGTACAGTAAACAGCTGATCTGTCTTATGATTGGTCAGATTCCAATACTCCATATACAAATACCGTTTTACCAGATCCGTATATACATTCTCCTCACCGTATGAATGCTGAACTCCGTCTTTATCCAGATACAGGCCAAAGGAGGTCAGAATCGGTATATCCTCTTTCAATTCCTCCACCATATATTGATAGTATGGCGGCATACCTACACCAGCATTTTTTAATAAAAACGGCATCAAATAAGGCATTCCCAAAAATCCCGCGTTTTCCTCCTCCAAGTCCCGATTGGACCATATTACAAAAGGCGTACTGTGAAGATAAAGCTGCTGTTTCTCCTCCGTCAAATCCTTCCTTATAAAATCGGAGGCAATAGTCGGACAATGATCCCCTACCATACATACAATTACCGGGCGCTCCGACTTTTCATAATATCGTATCAATTCCTCAAAAGCCTGATCAGTCTTATAAACACAGGATAAATATTCATTCATCTCAAAAAGCTTCCATTCATCCATATCCGTAAGTCCGCCTGTTACCTTTATGGGGACTTTATCCGCAGATACCATAGCATAGCCGCCATGATTCTGAATAGTCAGGTTATAAAGGAACTGCGGCTTATCCTGCCCGGCCAAGTTTTTTTCATAAAGTTCCCGCAGGACAGAAAAATCACTTGCGTCCGTAGCAAAGGAAACTCTCTGCTCCCAATACTCAAGTCCTTCCACATCATCTTCGAAATAAACATGATCAAAGCCCATATGCGGGTATGCAATGCTGCGGCTGTAATTCAGTCCCGGGGCAGGATGGAATGCCGTTGTTTCATATCCCTGTTCTTCAAGAACCGTCACTACCGTAGCTTCTGTATCCATATGCAGCGAATTGAAAGGCGTAATTCCCTGCAGCAGCTGCAGAGAATTCCCTGTCAAAAGCTCATATTCCGATGAATTTGTTCCCCCACCCACTCCCGGGACTACCGCATAGCCTCGGATGCAGTTATCCAGACTGTCAAGAAAGGGCTGTACTTCTTTGTTTGTCGTAAAATCCGCAAGAAGCGAAAAATCATACCAGCTCTCATTTAAAATCAGGACAATATCAGGAGCTTCCTCACCCTGTTTTCCAGTCAATGACTGCCTGCACAGTTCAATCTGTTCCTCTTGAAAGCCTTCCGGTTTTTCAATCTTGTAAAGCGACTGCCTGGCTACCTCTACTGACGCAGCCAAAAAGCCCTGCGAATAATAAGAGGACTCCCAGGTCCACCCCAGAGCCTCCTGAGAAACCACCGGATGGCTTCCCCAATAACACACATAAAAAAATATGAATATCCCCGTCAGACCGCCGCCAATCCGAAGAAGCGCCCGTTTCATTCCCTTCTTTCTCCGGCCTCGTTCACAGCGCCATAAGAAAAAAGCGGCCAAAAGCAATACGGTTCCTGCCACGAACAGAAAAATCACCCTTTTATTCGGAACAATCTTATAAGCTCCAATCACATTATAGGCAGTTCTAACATTATGGATGTCTCTCGTAGAGATGGGTATTTGGCGGAATTCCAATGAATACAGGTTCACAGCTCCTAAAATTGTCACAGTCAAAGACATAATTGCACAGCTAATCCCCCAGGTTCCTGTCACCACCCATAAAACAAGCATTGCCGCAAAACAAGTTCCTATATTCACACAAATAATCTTCCAATCCATGCTGCTCCAACCCTCATTGCGGTTTGCTATTTCCAGCATGACAAAAAGAACCGCAGAATATATTACTGCCAAAAGCCATCCCATATGTGCTGCCTTTGCAGAAACCGGTTCCGGAATTTGTATCTTCTTTTTCATATCCCTTCCTTCCTGTCTGCCAAGTAAATTTTCCACCTGTCGTATTCATCTATTAGCGTCATACGTTCCGCCCCAACAGCCCCCTGAATGTAAGCGGAAATCTCTTCATTCAGTTCCGAGTCACCTACATAGACGATTACGTTTTCCTGTCCCTCCAACGCCTCCAAGCCTGTCTCAATATCCTCTGTAATGGCCGCATAAGAAATACAGTAAAAGCCCTTATATTCCTTTAAAAGCTGTATGACTCCATAATATTCCCACCAGTTGTATTCCCGATCAATGTAAACGCAATAAGCATCCGAATACGTCTTCGCCTGGTCCAAGTGCGCACGAAAATCCGTATAAGCATAATCCGGAGTTCCCTTGCTTAACTGTTTCGCCGAAAGCCCTGCAAACAATAAAATACCGGCCGTTGCTGCCAATCTTAGCGGAATCAGTTTTCCCAAAAGCCAGCACACCCCCCCTGCCGCGATCAGAAATACAAAAGGATAGATAGGCATCAAGTAACGATCCGTTGCATAAGGCGCGATTTTTGTTACCAGAGCAAAATAGCCGCTTGTCATAAAAAGAATCGGATACAGCTTTCCAAGCTCTTTCCATGGAAAACTTTTGTATTTCCCCAGATAAACAGCAAACAAAAGGCCTGCCAAAACCACCAGCAATAGCAAACAACCGCCGAAAAGCTGCAAATCCAAAAACCGAAGCATAGTTTTCAATTGTCCCCCGTAACCGTTCAACTCCATCAGGCTCTTTCTTGCACCCTCCCCCCGGTAATCATTAAAAATATGATTCCACATAGCCGGAAAAACAGCCAGGCAAATCACCGCACAAAGCTCTATGGTTACATGGAAATAGCATTCCTCCCTGAAGCGTTTTTCTATCCAAAATTTCACAAAATACCATATTGCCGGAAAGAACGCCAGCAAAATAAAATAGTAATGGGTAAGCACTCCCAGGATCAAGGTCAATCCCAAAGCAAGCCATGTCTTAAAGGTCAGCTTCTTCTCTTCCAAAAACCGGAGATACACATATATATGAGACAAAATCAGAAACGCCGCAACCGTATACATTCGTATAAAAAGTACCATATTGCAAGCTCCATAGGTAAAACCAAACAGACCGGCAACCAGAATCCCAATCCCTTTATTTTGAAAAATTTCCTTTGTAAGCAGATACAAAAGAACCGTGCAACCCAACATAAAAATGATATTAAGTCCTACTCCCAGACCAAAGACGATTTTCCCCGGAACAAAGGAGGATAAAGTATGCATCAAAAAATAATAGAAAGGAGGATGAACATCCGCTGCCTGATTGCGGTAAGGAATGGTATATTCAAATGTGTGCCCTTCCATAGCCGCCCCCTGAGACAGATACCAATCTCCGTCCAGCCATTCGTTCAGAGGCATATCAAATGCCTGGATTTGCGCATTATTAGAAGAGGTATATGTGAACAGCTCGTCACACATAAGGAAGCTTTTCTGTCTGCCAAAATGCCACAAAAAACAAAGCTGCAGAAGGCACAGCAAAAGCAAACCGCCTCCTATCCGCCAATCCCGCTTCCCTATTATTTTTTTTATAAAATCCTGTTGGCGATTCATCTCTCTTCACACCTCCTGCAGATGATGTTTATTCCGGTATCCATTTTGCATAGAGATCCATATCCTCCGTAATTGCACTCAATATGTCAAAGGGCTTTGTACATGCTTCGTCATAATACCAGCCATCAAATACAAGCCCGGAAAAGGACTCCTCGTAAGTTGGCGCGCGCTCCAGCAGACCGCCGCGCTCTACGGAAAAGAAAAAGTTTCTTGTACCAAATTCTGTCCGAAAACACACGGTACAATAATCAAGCTTGTCAATCCATACCTTACTTAAAAACGCGGAACGCTCCTCCAAAAATTCCCGAATATATTCCGCATGTTCCTCCAATGTTTCGCGATACAGCTTCTGAGGGCTGGAGGCTGCTCCGCTCCAGCGGCGGTTATCCATCAAGACAGAGATTTCAATTTCTCTTCTATATTCATCAATACCAAACTCCATCATTTCCCGGAGAGCCGGCAGCACACAGGCCGCATACTGACGCTCTACTTCCTGCAAAAAGCACTCATGCCGGTAAAGCTCCGGAAACCATCGATTCCGGAAAACATCCTCTCCTTTTTCCGGATCATAGATACGCATATCATATCTTATCAACATTCCCTCCGGTTTTCGTACCGACCAGTCTCCGTTTCCAAGTGCTCCGTCATAATCCCACACCGGACCTGCATAAAGGAGCGGTTCTCCTCTCAAATCACTATCCTTATAAAAATACTGACTGCTGATTCCTCCATCAAAATTTTTTACAATTTCCTCTATCAGATATTTTTTTGCCCAGGATTCCAGATCTATATACTCCTCCAAGCCTTTTCCCGTATTTGGATTCACCCCATCCTCCGTATACAGTGCATCTTCAAATTCCTGTACAAATTCTCGTATATAGGAGACCTCTTCCTCCGATGCCTCACTGGGATCTTTAAGAAGCACCGTCTGCCCCCGCTCTGTCTTGAAGCTGCTTTTTCCTTCACCATACCGCCCGTCAACATCCCATTCCATCAAATATCCTCCCGTAATATCCTCCGGCTGGCCGGGCAATTGAATTCCCCTCTCATTTTTCTTTTCAAAGGCTGCATATTCTTGGTTGGGATCGTTCCACTTTTTATTTTCTTCGGAAAGATCCGCTATATTTACACGTTCTTTTCCAACTTCAATCTTTTCCGAAAGCTGATACAGGCCTGCATAATATCCATTCAGATACAAGTCTACGTATTCTGACTCCGGTGAATACGCAAGTCCGATATCATCTGCCAGATCGTATGTAATCTTATTACGCATAAAGGAAGCATCAAAGGAATTGGCCAAAAGCTCCCAAGTAAGACCGGCTCCCATTCCAAGAAAATCCTGCTCCTGACTAAGCTTTATCCGATAAGGCTTCTTGTCCCAGTCCCATGTGGAATTCCCGCGGCCGGTAATATAGTCCAAAGCTCCGTCCACACAGCCTTCCCCATCGGCAGCAACGAGGCAGTAGCTCCCGCCATCCCGATATTTCTTATCCTGATAGATCTCCTCCATTGTTCCGGACTCCGTATCAATAAACAATGCCGGTAAATGATTGGACTGCATAATCATCAGGCTGCCTTCTACCCTGGTTCCTTCCTTTTGAAGCAATTCAAATTCATATTCCTGGTTTAATAATAGAGAATCCAGTGTATTGCCGTTTTCAAATTCATCCACTCCGATGCGCAGCGTATCTCCCGAATTCAAACAAATATAACATTCGTCCTGATTACCATAGGAAGGAAGAAACAGATAATACGGAGCTTCATAAGGACTCTTCCAGCACTCAATTTCCTCCCCTGTGCCCTCCCGAACTCTTACCGCAAAAAATTCATGCTTCTTATGTGTCAACGCCTCCAAATATTCTGTGCCGTTTTCTGCCATCCATATCACTGCAGTCAGTAAAATCAGGAATAAAGGCAGTATCTTAATCCAACGCTTGTACATGTTTTCTTCTCCTGTTTCCGTACCATATCATTCTCCACAATCCATCAATCCCCAACAGTATAAACACCGGAACAAAATTTATCAGATACCGGGAGCGGGTTTCCCATATCAAAAGAAATAGAAACAATCCGAAAACCGCTATCTGCATGGCCTGTGCCTCCCGGCATTCTCCCATATCTAAAAAATTACTTATCACAGAAAGCAGCATGCCCAATATCAGCAGCAAATGTACCGCGCTGCAATATCGATAGGTTTTCCCATACCTTTCTCCATTATAGAGGACCCAGGGATGCAGCATACTTTCCTGCAAGGGATCCCGCTTCAGCTTTTCCGGCGCAAAGTATACCCCATCTCCCCAAGTAAAGAGAATCTTCTCCTTTAAATGATTTCTTAATCCTGCAAACCCATACTCCTTTAATCTTCTGCGTATAAATTCCCGGTCAACAGCTGTCTTTTCCTCTTTCCCTTCCACGGAAGCTGTCATCCAATAAATATCTCCGTTGTATCCACCGCTTCCCTCCAGCCCCATGGCCAGCCAATGTTCCAAAGGAAATTCATTTTTCTCTCGGTCCTCCGCACTCCAAAAGGACATTTCCCCGGGCAATATGGTTAAAAATCCTACCAGCAGCAAAAAAGGGATCAATAACATCAAACTGTTCTTTACAAGCTCCAACGCCTTTTTCTTCCGCAGCCAGATGTGTATCAATAGAGCTATCAAAATAACCCCTAAACTACCTTTAGTCTTATATCCTACCGCAAGAATAGCAGCCGTCAAAATTAAAAATCTTGCATCCTTTTTCCGAAGCTCATAAGATAAAAAAGTACCTGTCACAAAGGGCAAGGCAAAGGTATCCGTATAAAAAATGGGTGTATGCATATAAAAAGGAGCAAACAGCGCACAAGTCAGCAATGCCAAAAATCCCGCTTTTGCTCCATATAGACGGCGGGCCAGCTGAAACAAAAATCCAATTCCAAGTAACATGAGAAATACATTCAGCAATATCCCCAGCGTAATGTAATCACAAACGCCTCCAAACAATTTAAATATTCCGGCCAGAAACAAACAAACTGCCACATTATTGGGATAGGTTGTAAAATACCACTTGCTTTGCTCCGAGAAGCTCCCGCCCTCCGCCAGCTCAACGGCCCCAAAATAAACGGAACCAAAATCCCAGCCCGGATATACCTTAAGAGATAATCCCGCATAAAGAAACCCTGCTGCCACCGCCACAAATAATACTATGGAATAGACCGTCCACAGCTTGTCATTTTTCCAAATATGATAATTATATTTTTTCATCAAAGCCGCAGCCAGTATTAGTATCACTAAAATAAAAGCTGCAAGCCCGCCTATCTTTTTACTCTCATTAAAAGACAGCAGCACCGTCAAACTCAGCCAGCACCACAGAAGCGCAAAAGCTCCTGAAAAAATGAGAATACATCCTCTTTGTACCTTATTGCACATATTAAACCTTTCTTTTGTAAAAACATACAAGGTATACAATCAAAAACAGCATGGCCATTTGAAGACTCATCAAAGCATAGTCCATATTCAGCAAAATCAGCACGGCCAGCCACATGCCTGCTGCAAGGAAGCTTCTTGATTTTATTACGGAATATACGGCAATGCCAAGAAACATAATACTAAAGCAAATCCCTACGGGTACGGAAAAACGGAGCATGGCATTCAAAAATATATTGTGCCCGTTATTCACCAGAAGACTCTCGGAAACCTGAATGGCTGACTCACCAAATCGCATTCCCCATCCCTCCGGATGATGCCGTATCGCCCCAAGAACAGCCGACCAAATCTGCGGCCGTCCTCCCAGTGACATAATATTCCGTTCCGAAAGCATCTTATATCCCAGTCCCCCTGCCACCAAAAACAGGATAATCCCCACGGCAAAATACTGTTTTTTCCACCGAATCCTTTTGAGATTAATTTTGTCCAAAAGGGCTCCCAGAAAAATCAAAAATACACCGGCCATACCTGTCCAAGAATGGGTCAGATATAAACAGATAAGCAGCACCAAAATGCCAGTTATATATGTAATCCGATTTAAAAATTTCTCCTGATAACATACAAAAAGTGCTACAAAAGCTACCAGCATCAATGCATACTCACTCTTATGACTATACAGCCAGTAATGACGTGTCTCATAAAAATCTGCCGGAAGTTCAAAAAACACAAATTGATGGTTGCAGATAAGAAGTTTTGTATAACCCGTCAGAAAGTAAATAATGCTGGCCAAATTGGATAATACAATGCAGCGAATGAAAAAACGAACCGCATCCCGATTCCCTTCCCCTAACTTTTTCCCGCTATCCACCAGTACCATAAAAAACATAAATGCAATGGTATTATTAATTTGTTCCCAATACCAATGAAGATATTTGTAATTGAAGTAAAGTGACAGCAGATTATAAACCGCCAATATGGAAAGATATGGGAGCCACCGTTTCCACCGGCTCATGTTCCAGTGCAGCAATTGTTTTCCTATGTAGAACGCCAAGCACAGATACGCCCAAGAAAATCCTCCATAATAGGCACTCTGATATACATCGGTGTAAGGGCTATAGAAGGCCGGAAACAACAGCATAAATATACAAAAGCCTTTTAGCAGCCAAAGATCCGCCTTCTGTCTTTTTAACCATTCCATGCGACACCCTTCCCTCCCTTTTCCGGCTCATAAATGCATACCAAATAGATAACAAACAGAAACATTCCCATCTCATAATTCAGCAAAGAATAATCCATGTTCAAAAGAATAAAAAAGCCCAGCCACATTCCTGCCGCCAAAAAGGTTCTGCTTTGATAAATGGAATATCCCGCAATCATCAACAGCAATAGGATAAAGCAAATACCCACAGGTATGGAAAAACGAAGTATGGCATTCAAAAATACATTGTGGGCATTGTTTACCTGCCAGTAAGGGGTGGCCTGAAAAAGCACTTCCGTGAACCGGAATCCCCAACCCGCCGGGTTCCTCAGGATTTCGCCAAAGGCCCCTCTCCAGATATCCAGGCGTCCGCCCACAGACAATAGATCCCTCTCACCAGCAAGCAGCTTAAGGAGAATTCCTCCTCCTGCCAAAGCCGCTGCTGTCCACAGAAAATAAATTCTGCGAAACCGAAATTTTTTCCAATCTATCTTATCCATAAGTGCCCCTGTCAAAACTAATGCCATGGCCCCGAAGCCTGTCCAAGAATGTGTTAAAAACAAGGCAAACAGAAACACAAACATACTAAAACACCAGGTACGGATACTGCGAAATTTGTCCCGAAAACGGATAGCAGCTACCATAAATGCCACCAGCATCAATGCATAATCGCTCTTGTGACTGTAAATCCAGTAATGACGCGACTCATAAAAATCTTCTGCAAGACGATTAAAATAAAATTGGTTATTACAAATCAAATAGCTTGTATATCCCATAAAGAAGTAAACAATACTTAATATATTGGACAGTACCGTACAGCGAAGGAAAAACATTACCAGCTTATCACCCTGTTCCCCCAAGCCAAGCTCATAGCCGCACAGAAACAGAAAAAATAAAAATGCGATGGTATTATTGAGCTGTTCGCCATACCAGTGCAAATACCGAACATTCATATATAAGGATACCGCATTATAAATCACGATCCCTGCCATATATGCCATTAAAAATCTGTCTCCCCAGCTCCCTGGGACTAAATCACCAATCAAAGAAAACACATGGTGGGACTCAT
>OFGF01001231.1_pt1 | contig 16903 bp, 11 predicted proteins | sample 1521711 | NCBI WGS metagenome assembly OFGF01 (sample SAMEA3504092, study PRJEB24116) | mouse gut metagenome | biome: mouse gut; feature: mouse-associated habitat; material: faeces | place: Denmark | collected 2011 | reverse complement strand
GAGCAAAGGACTGAAAATCCTTGTGTCCCCGGTTCGATTCCTGGTGGCACCACCAGTTAAAATGCTGAAAATCAGAGAGTTAGATAAATTCTGACTCTCTTTTTTTATGCCGTTTTTGCCCGAAATACACCACGAAAACGCAGACTGTGTAAACCAACGTGTAAACCGTGTCAACCACAGTAAACGTAATCTGTTACAAGTCTAAAGTGCTTAGTAACAGCGAATCACCTCTAATGCTGAGGGTGAACAAAGACCGAAAACGTAAATATGTCAGTCTTGGCATATCCGTACTTCCTGAACATTGGGACTTCTCAAAGAATCAGCCAAAGGCAGATTGTCCCAACAGAGAGTACATCGAAATGCTCATAGCCGATAAGATTAAAGAATATTCGGCTAAAATAATAGAGCTAAAGGCTAACAATCAAGAGTTTACTGCAACTTCTCTCGTTGAGAGAGTCTGTGTAAACCGTGTAAACCGACAGACGGTAGGCGACTTTATCACAAATCACATCAGCCATCTAATGACGGCAGGTTGTAAGAGTTACGCATTGTCAATCAGACAGCTATATAACTCAATGGTCGAATTCAACCGCCACCTTGATATTCCGTTTGCAGATATTGACGTAGCTTGGCTTAGACGCTATGAGCTTTTTCTAAGGGAGAAACGTTTGGCAGAGAATACAATCGGAATACGTTTCCGCACTCTCCGCTCAATCTACAATTTGGCGATGGAGGAAAACGTGGCTTCTCCTGACAGCTATCCGTTCAAGAAGTTCAAAGTGTCGAAACTTCATCAGGAAACAGCCAAGCGAGCCTTATCAAAAGAGGATATTGAACGTGTGCTGTCCTACAAGTCCACAAATCGCTATATGCGCTTACCTATTGACATCTTTGCTTTCACTTACTACTGCGGAGGAATCAACTTTGTGGATATAGCGCATCTGACAAGGGCAAATATCGTGGACGGTCGTTTGATATACAAGCGTCAAAAGACCAAGAAGCTGATAAAGATTCCGCTTCAATCGCAAGCCGTGGCACTCATAGATAAGTACCGCAATGATGAATCGCCCTATCTCTTTCCGATTCTGTCAGCGTTCCACAAGACAGAAGTTCAGCAAGCCAACAGAATCCACAAGGTAATCACAAAGGTTAATGACCGCTTGAAACAGATTGGAGAATCTCTGAATCTGCCTATCACACTAACGACCTATGTAGCACGGCACAGTCAGGCTACGGTGATGAAACGTGCCGGAGTGTCAACAGCTGTAATTCGTGAGATTATGGGGCATAGTTCTGAACGAGTTACGCAGATTTATCTTGACAGCTTCTACAATGAACAAGTGGATAACGCTCTGAAATCTCTTTAATGCTTAAATAGTCCTGCCTATCATAACGATAGGTGGGATTATTTTTTTAACTTTACACTAAAATTCCAATTATGAAAGAACTTGATTTTTCGCAATACAATACAGCGATAATTATTGGCAATGGATTTGATATAAATTTAGGTTTGCCTACTGGTTATGAAAACTTTATAGAAAGTGCTCAATTTGAGACGCTGATAAACAATGGCAATCAACTTGCTGTGCATTTGAAAAACAATTATAATTTAAAGAATTGGATTGACATAGAAAAGGAGCTTTCATTATATTCGATGGAGGGTGCTACCGAATCTTACAAAAAAGAATATGATGATTTATCGGCGAGCCTTACCGATTATATCAATGATATTGACTACTTAAAAATGAAAAAACATGGAGCCGCATATGATTTGATGCACCAAATAGCTAAAGGCAAGAGTTTTATAATATTGGATTTTAACTATACGAAGTCAATTAGGCTATTGCTTTCTAATTTTGGACTTTCTGATGAAAGAATTGAGCTATGTCATTTAAAGGTACATGGTGAAGCAGAAAAAAGGAATATCGTTTTTGGGGTTGAGGACAAAGCTCCTATAAAGCCTGAGCATGTTTTTATTAGAAAGGCATATAACAAATCATTTAAGGCTTTAAATTTTACGGAACTATACAAGAATGTAAGTTCGGTGATGTTTTTCGGCCACTCATTAGGAGAATCAGACCATACTTATTTCAAGGCGACGAAAGAGGCTGCGGTGACGTGTCCCCGAAAGGACAAAGGAAGTGCTGTCGGCTATATTTCGCTAAAGCCGACGGTTGTTGCTGTCGTCCTATCAAGGTCGGCAGAGGGCGTAGTTCACCCTTTCCCACATCGTGCCGAAAGGCAACGACATGAGGGGCATCCGTTCCTTATACGGGACAGATACAAGGGCGGTTGTGTCTTACTTTGCAATAAGGTAAGGCATACGCATTTCTTCTTCTTTTTAATTGATTGTTTTTGACGTACAGATTCTGTACGGGCACAGCTGTGGCTGTCGCAAAATTCAGCTCGTATAGGCTCTATGACAGTTTATGTCTGTGCCGTTCTTTTTTCTTCTGCCGTTGTTCCACGCATTTAATCCGTTGAGCATCGCTTCCTTAGTGCGAGTTGATATCGGGTTAAACCGTTGCGGTTCGTTCCGCATTCAACAGCAGGTTCTTCATAGTGATGCCGGAAACAGTGTTCCGGTCTTTCTGATTGAGGTACCTCTTTTTATTGTTACAGTGTCAATATCGGGCATGGCATCCGTCAGGGAGCATCGTTCCTGTTCCGGTCTATAAAGCTGAACGTGTCGCTTCGGGCGTGCGCTGCCTTCAATCGTTACATAAAGATAACAAAATTTTCCGAGATTTCCAAATCTGCATAATCTCCCGTCGGCGGCTGACATTGTCGGCTATCGGGTGTGTATGATGTAGGTATGTCGATAGCGTCCACAAGTGTCACACCTGAACATAGGACTGATGTCGGTGTAAAGTTCGGGGAAGTACCCGCACACCGATTTGTTCGCAAGGTATTGCGCATCCGGCAGCGAAATTCAGGCACACACCTCCGGGTGTTGTGCGTGGGGAGTCCGACCCTTCGGGACCGGCTCATAGAGAGTCAGCCCACTCTTGGGCTGTGGGTTATGTCTGCGGCGGATAAGGGCGCAACCGTCACGGCAGAGCAATCTGACGCTCCGCTCTGGTCGCAAAATTCGCCACCGCAACTTTCCTAACAAAGCTTTGTTCAAAAAAGTTCACGATTCAGCGAAAAATGTCATCCGTAGCCAAAAGTAGTGCATTAGCGGTCATTACGCCCTGTTGGCTCCGAACTTCTTTTCAGCGGCAAAGATAGAGTGTAATTCTCAATCCCACCAAATTATTTCCGCCGGATATAGCACAAGGTTGTACATGTATCTCAGTATATACAAACGGTATAGCGATGGTCGCCTCTCAATTCCCCGGCAAAGATAATACCGCCTCTCCGGACGTTCCAAATTATTTCGGGCATGGTTCCAGTTATTGCGTTCTGGCTTCCTTCTTTTCCCTTCTGAGTACCCCTTATCAATCTCAAAATATGCTTATAATCCGCCAAAACTATGGATTTTGACCCACTTTTGGTGGGGGATTATAACGAGGTTTTACAATTCTTTTGCCCTTTCTTTTGCCGTTTATTGATAGCCCAAATATATTGAATAGCAGTTGGTTGTGGTTTATAATCTTTGAAAAAGACACAGATTTACGGGTATCTTTTGCCCTTTCTTTTGCCCTTTCTGTTCATTCATGAAGACGAATAAGGCCAAGTTCCATGATTTTATGAGCTGGCTCATTGGGAATATTCAAATCTTTTCCAAGCTGATAAGTCATATTTGTACGACCTCCTTCTGTTTCTATAAGTCCTTTCAATCTTAGTTCTTCAAGATATTTTCTTAATTGCTTATCGGAAAGATGAGTACCGATTAGTTTGTTGATGTCAGCGCGTTTGGCTTTTCCATATTTGTGTAAAAACGGACATAGAATTGCCCATACCTGATTGATGTCCCAATCGGTCTTTAACGAATAGGCTGCCACATCACCACTCAGCTCATAGTACCTGCGGGGCAATATGTAGTATTGTGCGTTGGTCTTTCCATGCTTCTCTATGAATCCGTGTTTTTCAAGTTTTACGGCTATCTCCTTGTCAGATGGTCGTTTTGCCCCATCACGTATTTCACATAGAGCAAGCACATCGAATACTGTAAGTTTCTTGTCATCCGGCAGAGCATCCTGAATGCCCTGCACATAAAGAGCGAATCCGGTATCCTTCACAGTGGCGAATAACGTCGCGGTTACATTGAATTCGTCAGTCTTTGAATAATCCGGGGCAGGCTTTCCCTCTGAAAGCGTGTATAGAAAAATCTTGTCAACGCCCTGACCTGAGCGTTCGACGATACCGGTTTTTGAGAGAACATCGGCAATGAGTCTGTTTCGTGGCATACTCGGAGTGGTCAGGAGATTATCGACTGACACGCCATGAGGGAAACCACCACCATTGATGATTGTAAATTTGAGAGGATATTGCTTGATTACAATCTCACTGCCAAACCTATAATCTCTATGTGAGAAAGCGTTATTTACAATCTCTCGTATCACGTTCTCGTTAAAGAACGGAATGTCAAATATGTATGGGCCTTTTCTTACCGGCACGGAACCGTTACGTCGATTTATTTCCTCCCAAAGTTCATCAATCAGAAGGAAGAACGGCTGTCCGAAAGATTTTCTGCTGTCAAAGTGTATCTGGCTTTCGGTATTGCGATATTCAAGCATTACTTTTGCCTGAGGATAGAAACGCTCGATCACATTTTCCTTGCCGACCAGCAGTAGCGCAGCATTCGTAACCTTATCTCCAATTATTAGCTTCAGGTCACTTAATGCCTGTGCATCAGGCAATGATGTAAATGATGGATTCTTCTGCTTTTCAGCGTATCTTTCCTTCATTACTCTGATAGCATCTTTGTCTAAATCATCAATAGTGATGCCTTCGCAGATATGCTCCGAGAAATCAGGCTCTTGTTCCTGAATGATGGATATAAAGGTCTTATCATCCATCGGTTTCAATTCCTCTCCAACACGCATGAGTGCGACATCCTCGAATTTGAATACTTTACCAATTGGATGCGGAGGCACCTCGATTACGAGCACTCGCCCGGTTTTTGCCGCCTCATCCTCATACAATTCGTATATATCGGGGCGTATGCCCATGTCCCGATATATGTCACTCTCAAGTTGCCCGATACCATTCACGCACTGCTTGGTGCCAACAACTTTATGTGGATAGGCATCGTGCATACCTATGACGATACGTCCACCGCCCTCATTACAGAGGGCCGCCACATATCCGAGGATACACCGGCGACGCTCTTGCGGCTTGTCTTTGCCTGCACCGTTATAGGATACGTTTCCGTGTTCTCCTTTTTTGAACTCAACGTGGTCTTCCGACTCACGCATCTGTTTAAGCTGTTCTATTGTATATCTGGGCATTTTCAAGATTCTGTAGAGAATTCCACCTTTAATTTCTTAAAATCAAATACATATACTGTCATTTCAGGTACAACTGATGAATAAAAATCTATAATTTCATGCTGACGTTTTTCGGTAAATTCATCTAATACAAATGCAACAATAAACTTAGTAGCGATACCTTGATCTTTGAACATTTGTTTATATCGTAACATTTGCTCTAACACACTCCTCAATCTGTCACGAGAGATGACATTTCTTACATATTTGCATTCAAAAATATAAAAAAAATCATCTTTTTGTGCAAAAGCATCAAATATATATCGATGGCGGTTTAAAACGTACTGAACTTCCCTTTGAAATTGAATGCCATAGATACTCTCTATTTTTTTTACGGCCAATTTTTCTACATTTTCTACTATTGGCATCAATGCATGGACTTTTTCAGTAACATTTTTTGTTTCTTTTGGACCCTTATTCCCATTGGAAATTATTTCTACCGCCTCCTCTCTAAGCTTTTCAGTGGTCTCTTTACCAGTTAATTTTACAAAATTTGCTTCATCTGAAAAATCTTGCGGACTATAAAGCTTTTCGTGGTGACATATAACCAAAAATAAAAACGCAATCAAAATAATTAAAGGGAAACCTATAATGAAATATATGAATGGCAATCTTTCAGAATCTCCTTGCAGCTGGCCTAATCCTATTGAAAAGACAATGCCCGCAATTAGGTAACAGAGGGTAATAAACATCCCCAATATTCCAAGAGGATTATGGAGATAGTGCTTGAGCGTATCTTTAGTATATAGATTGTTCATATATAGCTCAATTATTTTTTTGCAAAGATACAAAATTATGCTGAATTATCAGCTTTTAGCGAGAGGATTAAAGGCTCAACTCCCCTGAAAATGGCGATTTTGCCTCCTGAGAAGAGTTGAACCATGTGCTACCACATATCATTCTCTTTCTTCGACATGGCGGCGATTTCGTCGGCTATCTCCTCGGAGGAGAGTTTGATATAGTCCATGAAGGTCTTTTGTGTCTTGTGGCCGCTGACATGCATCATCTGGAGGATGGTGTACCTGTGGCTGAGGTACATGTTGGTAATGCCGGTGCGTCGGGCGGTGTGGCTCGTCACACATTCATAGCGCGGCACAATCACGTTGCCGTTGAGGTCGGTCTCCGGTTCCTTCTTCTCTTTCCTCAACGCCTCCTTCTGCTTCATCGTGAGCTTGGTCGGCACCTTCTCTTTAAGTGACGGCAACTGCTCCGACAGGTCTTTGAGAATATCCTTGATGTAGCGGTTAAGTACCTGCTCGTTGGCTTTCGGAATGTTGTAACCATATTTCTCGCAGATGGTGATTAGGTTCTCGTTGAGAATAGGTATGGTAACCTCGGTCTTGGTCTTCTGCTGGATAAGACGGATTATGCGCGTACCCTTTCGGGTAGTCTCAAAGTTGTCGGCATTGAGGTTGTTGTAATCACTTACACGTTGACAGGTATAGCAGCCAATGAGAAAAACATCGCGGATATGCTCTTTCTTTCCTGTCAGCGGCATTTCATAGAGAGCCTGCAATTCCTCCTCGGTGAGATAGATCTCAACAGCCTTGTCGCGGTCTTCAATCTTCTTCTTGACAATGAGAGCTGCCGCACGTTGGTTGTCGTGTACGCCGTCAATGAATGCCGCGTTGATAAGAGCCTTCAAATTTGTCAGATGCTTGTTGACAACCTTTGCCATGTAACCGTGCTTCTGCAAATAGTTGATGTAGCGCGACACAAACGCACGGTCAATATCCGCCCACCCGAATTTGTGCAATGGGTCAAAACCTTCATAGACACCGATAAAACTTTTCCATGCCTTGCAGGTGCCGGGGGCATAGTCGTCGCTGCCAATCTTACGCGCCCCGCTCTTAATGTCATCGACAAACTGAATGAGGAACGGCCAGATAAGGCGGTTCTTCTCATCCTCGATACGTTTCTTTTCCTCGGCTTTCTTGCGGGCTTTTTCTTTCACTGCCTCACGTTTTGCGATAGCCTTGCGCTCTGCCTCGGCGGCTTCCTCCATAGCACGGCGTTCGGCATCCACTTTATCCGGCTCGGAGATATAGCGCACATCCATGTCGAGAGCCTCGCGGTCAAAGTTCACCTTTGCGAGATGAGCCTTTACGATGCCCTCAATCTGTGTCAGTTTGGCGTGCAGCTGATAGTTCTTCTTCTGATGTGCCAGCCATGCGCGGGGCGAAGCCGTTGCCTTCTGCCAGTCGGCGACCTCGACCTGAAGCATGGTTGAAATCAGTACATCAACTTTGCGGGTATGAATGCGTATAAAGAGGGTTGCGGTATCCTTCTTCAAATCCTTGGTGCGGACATGAAACGGTGTCAATTTCTTCGCGGGACGAAGCGACGGCGTCGAAGATTTCGGAGAGAGTGATTTTGTCATATCTTCGATGTTATAAATTTCTGAATGGTGGCGCTTGCATTCATTCACAATCAGCCACTTTGGTTCTGCAAATATCACAACCCAAACCGCAATTTGTCAAGTCGGGTCACCACGCAGGTCACCACGTTTTTTTGAATAATTCTGAAAACCGGCAAAATTCATCAAGGTTCATATTGCACTATTATTCAACATTTCGCATAAACGAATCATTCAAATTCACTCGTATTCATTCAGAAACTCAGGTTCTTGTGGTACCACTTTTAAAAAACTAATTACCTAAATAATAAATCGTTAGACTTTCCATTTTGCGCCATTTTGTCAACCAAATGTCAATTTTCAAAATTCTGTCAATAGAAAAGCGCATCGGCAACTCCTCACCAACGCGCTTCGTAGCATTATAACCCAAAATAAATTTAGGATTTAACAGTCAGCATATACCCTATGCCTCGCTGGTTAATTAACGATATTGACTGGTCATGCCGGAGATAGTGGCGAAGTTTGTGGATAAACCCATGCAGTGAATTACGGCTATACGGGTCATCACGCTGCCATATCAGCTGCATTATTGTAGCGGATTCCACTGTATACCCCACATTTACAATCAGTTCTTTCAGCAATTTTGCTTCAATTAGTGATAACCCAACAATCCCTTTATCTGGATGCGAAAGCATTTGCATTGACAAGTCCAATGTGTATTTGCCAATTTCAAACCGATTGTCCTCATCATGGACATTTCTGCGAAGCAGTGCCTTGATGCGAACTATCAATTCAAGCATCTTAAACGGCTTTTTGAGATAGTCATTGCCACCAAGTTCAAATCCTTCGACAATATCATCAATCTCGGATTTTGCTGTCAGAAACAATAACGGCACATTCCGGTTTATCTGACGTATCTTACGCCCCATCTCAAATCCGTCCATCCGAGGCATCATCACGTCAGCAATGATTAGGTCAGCCCCATGTCGGGTAAACTGTTTAAGGCCATCCTCGCCATTGTCCGCTGTCAGGACATCAAATCCATCTCGTTGTAAGGTCTCCGAAATAATCATCGACAATGTAGAATCGTCCTCTACCAATAATATTGTGTCGCTCATTGTCTTCAAAATTTTATAGTAAATATGCTCCCTTTTCCTTGACGGCTTACTACGCTTATATTCCACCCATGTTTTTCTATGATTGATTTCACGTAGAATAAGCCGATGCCGTATCCTCTCACATCAGTCCTGTTCCCATGAGGTACACGGTAGAATTTACTCCAGATATCGGGTAAGGATTTTTCAGGGATACCGATTCCATTGTCTGACACCGATAGTCCGGTTGAATCCAATTTTATTGCTATTTTAACAGAATCGCCGGAGTATTTTATACTGTTGTCAATAAGATTCCCTATTACATTAGAAAAATGTGTGGGATCAGCTTCAACAACAGCATCTTCAGGACATTCCAGCACAAATTCACATGTTTTTTCTGTCTTCAGCTTCTGCTGCTCGATAATTTTGGTTAGAAATTCTTTAAGGTTTATGTTTTCCTTCGCCATGGCAAGGTGTTTTCTCCGCTCCATACTCATGGCAAGAATACTTTCTACAAGCCCTGAGAGTTTTGACAGTTGTTCGAGTGCCGCTGTCAGATACTTCTTTGTCCGTGCCTCATCGTTCGGATCAGGAAACTGGAGCAAGGAATCGTTTGCCGCATACGCTATGGCAATTGGTGTTTTTAATTCATGGGTCATATTATTGGTGAAGTCATCCTTCATCTCCTCAATGGTACGCTGACGGGCTATCACATGAAGAAGATACCAGAACCCGAATGTAAGCGCCAATGCAATAAGGGCAGATGTAATTATTACACCCCCCATCTCTCTCAGTATGTTGTTTGTCAGCGGGGAAATATAGGCGTAATATGTAAGGTCTCCATTTATACGATACCCTATCTCCCATAAGTCCGACGAATACTCCACTGTCCCGCCGGGTGCCACTATATATACCTCTTCGGGATAATAGCCTGAAAAATTAAGATCGCGGCGAAAGGCTTCCTCCATTTTGGACACATCAGGTTCTCCAATCCTATCGGCATAGCTGCCGCCATGAAGGTATTGTGCAATCATTGACATAATCTGCTTGTCAACGCGACGAAAGCCTTGAGAGTAATCCAATTCACGCAATTCTTCAGCGTTCATAGTCGAACCGACATCCGATTTCTGTAATCCAATCGCAACCCAGACCACATCATCATCTCCGCCAAGTCCGGCATCAATTATGCGGTCGACCAGTTCAATCTGGTCGGCACGGCTCAGACATTGTTCGACATCGCTTATGTATCGCTCTTTTATTGAATTATATAATTGCATCATGAATATCACGTTAGCTGCAAAAAGCAGACCAACGATGATACGCATTGAGGCCAGTATCAGCTTAAAGTGTTTCATATCAATGTAAAATTACTAAAATTCCGTCAATCATATGATGCCCTAATTGCAAGATTAAGACTAAATAAGGGAGCATAAGGATTGAATAAGACAGGGTTGTCTAATTTCGCAACATGAAATATTATATACTACCATTGATTATACTCCCTTTCCTAGCACAGGGGCAGACCGCCGAGCCGGATACAATTACAGTCAAAAAACTTGGAGAGATAACAGTTGTAGCTGATGCTCAACACACAAACGCGACAAAGACAGTCTATATTCCTACCGGCAATCAGAAATCGACCGCCTCCGACGGAGTTTCCTTGCTGTCAAGAATGGACATCCCTCAACTAAGCGTCAATCCGATAACTGAAACGGTAAAGACTGCCGACAATCAAGGCGTCAGCCTTTTTATAAACTTTCATCCGGCAACAAACGAGGATGTCAGCGGACTGAATCCCGGTGACGTGAAGCGAGTGGAATATCTTGACTTTCCGACAGACCCGCGATTTCAACGGGCACAACACGTTGTAAATTTCATCACCCATACTTATTCTTACGGAGGTTACACAAAGCTCAGCGGCAAAGAACACTTCATGATACGTAGCGGCGAAGCTTCGGTATATTCCAAGTTCGCCTACCGCAGGATGGAATACGATGTCATGGTGTCGGGCGACTACGACTATAACTCTCATATCGGTTCTGTTTCGGACGAAACATACCGACTGGAGTCCGGAACTATCAGACGCACAAGCGGTACAGAAACAGGGAAAGAACATCAACGTGGCTTATATTCGGCATTCCGAGCCTCGTGGAATAAGAATGAGAATTTCACATTCCGCAATCTCGTTTCATATCGTCGAATTAACGCTCCGATAAACCACACGTCAGGTTATGTCAATTTTTCGAGTCTGTATCCCTCGGAAACATATCATACAGAATCACCTTCCACAAACAATGCCGTCGGCTGGAATAGCGAACTGTATGCGGCACTGGGCAGAGGATGGTCGATCAACGGGAACTTTCAGACTGAATTTGCCAAGAACAACACATCATCAAATTATTACGCATGGACAGAATCTATCGAAAATATTGCAGATGAAGACTCTTGGTTTTTGCGTGGTTCAATACAGGTCAACAAATCATTGTCTGATAAATTCACATTATTCTCAAACATTTTATCAGGCGGTGGACGCACAAATATCGACTACACCGGTTCAAGTGACGCAGTCAACCGATTCCGTCAGACTTTTGCCGGAATAACCGTCGGCATGTCATTGAATTATCAGAAAGTGTCCGGGAGCATAGACGGAGGCTATGCGTTCGAGTCAAATTATATTAATGGCAAAACTATGGACGACCGCTATCCGTTCACCCACATCAATTTGCAGTATGCCCCTAATCCGAGAAATTCAATCAGTCTCTGGTTTCAATATGCCTCATTTTCGCCCGACGCCACAATGAAGAATCCCAATATAATTCAGCAATCCGAACTGATGTATATTTCCGGCAATCCCGACCTTATGTGTTCGAGAAACACTTCTGCAAATATCAGTTATACATGGCTTCCAAGCAATAAATGGCAACTATCCACTTACGCGACGATGTTCCTCATCTCCAACCGACAGATAGCAGTCTATACTCCTGACGGCCCCGGCGGAATGATGTTGAAAAAATATCAGAATGATGGAGACTACAATCATGGTCAGATTGGCACAAGCCTTACCGGAAAGTTTTTGGATGGAAGGCTATCCTTTTCTATCTCTCCACGACTGTTACTCTATAAGACAACCGGAAGCAACAGTATATCACATTATCCGTTTACTACAAGCCTAAATGTCAACTATTATCTTGGCAAATTCTTCTTCAATGCCTATTACGGTACCGGAAGCAGCTATGTTGATGGAGAAAACGCATATCTGCGCAAGATGCCGATGAGCTATTCGGCTGGTGCCGGGTGGGCATCGAGGGGATGGAACATCCAACTGTCGTTAGTCAATCTGTTTCAGTCTTCATGGAAACTCAGCAAGGATACATTGACCACCCGTTGGTATGATAGTAACGTGACTCAATTTGGTTCGGACTTCCATCGACGAATATCATTGGCTGTGACCTATACCTTCAATTACGGAAAGAAAGTAAATCAATCCGGCGAACTCAGCAACGAAAAGAACATCTCTACTTCAATACTCCATTAAAGTTTGCCACCGAGGGAGGCTGACGCGTCTCTCAGTGGCGTAATTGGTTAGTGTATTTTAGGGTCTTGGAGACGTTGTTTTGTCTTCTGTTCTTCGCGATAGCGGTGGAGAGCTTCTTCAATGGTCAGACCGGGTGCCATCACTCAGCGACAAGCGGACGCTGTTCAACCGCTCCTTCCTCATATCGACCAACAGCCTGTGGAAATTCGGGCGAGTTCGTCCTCTACAAACATCAGTGAACGAAGATGTGTCCAACTCAATTGTCTACGCACTGCTTAGTCAATCTCAGCCTCCGAAAAAGTATACGCAGCGCGTAGACAATGTTGCAGCTTCTTGAATCCCCATCCGCTGCCATAACGCTTGACAAGTCTCTCAGCGAGGTGTTTCACAACCTGTTTGCCATATTCAGCGCGGGCATTGTGCAGCACATCCTCTTTGATCCGCATACCCACATGCCAATTCATCCGACACGCCTCGGAATTGACATACACAGCCACACGATAGCGGGTGTCTTCTATGATGGCGCACACGTCATCATAGAGTTTTGATTCAGTGGTTTTCCGGGATATGTTCTTCTTTGATTGTCATTTTTGCGCGTATTAGACTGCAAAGTTACTAATTTTTCGACGATTATAGCTTAGGATTCAGATATTTTGGTTAAGTTTGCAATCGGAATGGCATCGCCTTTCCACGACATTTTGATAAAATAAGAAGCGTTATGCGTATCTTGAACTTGAAAACCTGAGAAATTTTCATCTGTACTCAATGATATGGCATGATGGCTTCCCTCGCATAGCGTGGGCTGCTGTCAACCACATCTGAGTACAAGGCTTTCTCAGGGCCATCAAGTTAAGACGTGGCATAGTTGGCTCACGCTTCTTTTCATAAAAAAATCTCTCCACTGAGTCAGTGGTGGACTATATATGGCTATGACTATAAACCGACTTATCACAATATTAGCTCTTCTATGCATCGCTCTGGGAGTCGAGGCGAAGAAGAAACAGGAATATCCGCATGCTGAAATAAAGGTCAGCTACAACTATCATCATCTTGCTCTACGAAATGATGGAGAGATCATCACAAGTGATTATGATTATCTATTGCTTGCCAATTCGGAGAACTCGAAGTATTATAACCACAATAATGAATACATCGATTCGCTTGAATCCACTCCACAAGGACGCAAATTGCATAATCAACTGATGTCAATAGGAGTTGAGCAATACCTCAAGAACGGTGATGACTCGGCAATACCTCACTACAAGGGGCAAATATATGTATTTAAGTCGTTAAAGGACAGTGTCACCTCCGTGTATGACACATACGGACTCGGAGAACAGGGTTATTATGACGAGCCTTTTGCGGAAATCGAATGGACGATTGCCGACTCTATGAAAAATATACTTGGCTATGAGTGCATCATGGCTGAAACAGACTATCATGGCCGCCATTGGACAGCTTGGTTCGCTCCTGAAATCCCGCTCTCGGATGGGCCGTGGAAACTTTGCGGTTTGCCGGGATTGATACTCGAAGCAGCCGATGCTTACGGACAACATAGTTTCATTGCCAACGGAATTGAGAACTGCAATCAGATAATGTATCCCATATATCAGCCCGGAAAGTATGATAAGATGAACAGAATCGACATGCTCAAGGCTTATGCTGCTTATCGTAAAGAATCAGCAGCTTATTCAAGAGCCATGATAATGGACACGCCCGATGGCAGCAAGGTGGAAATGGATGCACCCTTACCGCCTAAATCCAATACACAAAATATTGACTTTCTTGAAACCGACTATCATTGATTATGAAAAGAATATTTGCTTGCATATTTCTGGCTATTGGTGCAATTACAGCCAATGCCGACAAATGGGTGAAGGATGCGGAGCCAGCGATTCTCGAAGTGCATTATACCCGAATTGAGGTGTATGATACGACAATGCGGACGTCGCGTTTCTTTAAAGACCCGGTGATTCTTCGTGTCGGCAAGGACAAATCGGTGTTTTTGGGGGCTAAAAGGTTATGGAAGGATTCCATCATGGCTGTGGATCCGGCTACATTTTGGGAAATTGACAGGGCGAGAGTAATGAGTGACAAAAGAGATGATACACAGTTGCTATCTGGTCACTATTGGAACTATATCTACAAGAATATCCCTGACGGAAAAGTTACAGAACGTGCCTATTTCGATATGGAACATTGGCAATATACCGAAGACTGGGAAAAACCTAAATGGGAAATATTGGATGAGTCGAAAGAGATAATCGGCTACCAGTGCTTCAAGGCCGTTACCGATTATCGGGGACGCAAATGGACGGCATGGTTTGCTCCGGAAATACCTGTCCAAGAAGGACCGTGGAAACTTTGCGGACTCCCGGGCCTGATTCTTGAGGCATACGATAATAAAGAGGAGTATCGTTTTGAGGCAGACGGACTAACTCAAAATCCGAACTCCGAAGTCGGAATTTTTACATACGATGAAAGAAAAGGATATACCACTGTGACCCGCGACAAGTTTTTCAACAACTGGTGGAAATACAAGCATTCCAATTTTGGGGCAAAAATGAACGCTGCCTACGGCGTAGGACCCAAAGCCACACCCGAAGACAACAAGCCAAGGATTGTCCACTACGACAAAGAGGAAACCAACTATCCCCACGACTTATGAACCGTCTCCTCGCATATATGCTTTGCCTGATTGTCGCGGTTAGTGCCGTGGCGCAGGTAAATGTGTCTGGTAATGTGGTTGACAAGGATAGCAACGAGCCGCTGACCGGGGCATCCGTCATTGTCAAGGGTGCGGACGGCAAGATAAAGAAATATGCCACGTCGAAAGGCGATGGTGGCTTTGCTATGTCGTTGCCGTCGGTTGCCGGTTGTCGGTTGGAGGTGTCGATGATGAGCTTCGCCAAGCAATCGATACCACTCGATAGCGTTTCTTTTCCGATAACCGTTCAGCTTGAACCGGGAACTACACTGCTTAAAGAGGTTACGGTCAAGGCTGACCGCATACGTGAGCAGGGTGATACTATCACATATAATGTAGGAAGCTTCGCCCAGCAGCAGGACCGCTCAATCGGTGATGTGCTCAAACGTATGCCGGGAATCAACGTGGAGCAATCCGGCAAGATACAGTACCAGGGAGAGGACATCAACAAATTCTATATCGAAGGCTCCGACCTCCTCGGCGGCAAATACGGCATAGCAACAAACGGCATAAGCCATGAGGATGTGGGTGCGGTCGAGGTAATGGAGAACCATCAGCCGATGCAGGTGCTGTCGGGAATATCATTCTCCGACAAGGCAGCTATCAACCTCAAACTGAAAAACAAGGCAAAGGCAACGTGGAGTTTCCACGGCGATGCCGGAGGTGGCTATTCGTGGCAGCCCGACGGTGCTATATGGGACGGCGAGCTGTTCGCAATGGCGGTAATGCCCAATTTCCAGAACATAACTACATTAAAAACAAACAACATTGGAGAAGATCTCTCGGCACAGGCAACAGACTTTTTCGCTTCTCGCCGTGGTACAGACCTGAGCCGATATGTCGGTCTGTCTCTTCCCGGAGTTCCTAACCTCAGCCGTAAACGCACACTGTTCAACCGCTCGGCGCTTGTCTCGACCAACGCGCTTTGGAAACTCGGACGCGGCGAGTTCAAGACACAGATTGACTACTCATTCAACCGTATTACGGCAGAGGCTGCAAACGTAACAACCTACTTTCTCAACGACGGCAACCGTGTCGTTATCGAAGACCGCAACGGCGTAGACCGCACACACTCGCTGTCTGGCAAATTCATCTATGAGCTGAACCAAAAGACGGCGTTCATAAACAATACCCTTAAAACCAACATTGACTGGGATGATGTGCAACTCGGTGTCACCGGTTCACTTCCTAACGACCAGACTGCATCGCTACCCGACTACTATGTAGGCAATGATTTCAAAATCATCAAGCGTTTCAACGGCAAACATCTCGTAACCTTCATTAGCAAGAACGAATGGGAATCACTCCCTCAGACCCTTTCCGTATCAATAAATGACGGTACAATGCGCCAGCATGTAAAAGACCATGCTTTTTACACCCACGAGAGTGCGGCATACGCTTTCTCCGTCAAAGGTATCACAATCAGTCTTGAAGGCGGTGTAAAAGGTTATTTTCGCTCCCTTAATACAGAATTGCCCGATATGCCGGAGGAGATACCGGGCGAGACTACGAATGTGCTGAACACAAACTATTTCACAGTCTATGCAACTCCGAAATTTGAGTATTGGGTGAAACGTGTCAACTTCACTCTAAACGCTCCCGTCAGTTTTGCTCACTATACTTTTGACAAGGCTCTCGCCAACCGCAGCGAGGCATATTTCTCGCCGTCACTGAGCATGAACTGGAAACCCAACAACCGCTTCGAGATGAGCGTGAGCGGTGGCACCGGACGTTCGCCGATGGATCTCAACATGATTCAGCCCGGATATGTGATGA
>OFGF01001223.1_pt1 | contig 17021 bp, 20 predicted proteins | sample 1521711 | NCBI WGS metagenome assembly OFGF01 (sample SAMEA3504092, study PRJEB24116) | mouse gut metagenome | biome: mouse gut; feature: mouse-associated habitat; material: faeces | place: Denmark | collected 2011 | reverse complement strand
CCCCTGAACACAGACCCAGCCGCATACCCTGCCCTCTGACTGACGGCCCCTTTGCCACCCCCTACAGTACCCTTTAAAACCTATGGCACCCCTTACACTTCCCACAATCTCCTCCACAGACCCCCTTCCCCTTCTTTTTATCCGCCCGAAGGCTCCGGACCGCCAGCGCCGCACATACTAAAACAACCGCGCCAACCAAAAACGTACCCATATACGCACACCCTCTTCCTATGCTGCCAAAAAAGCATTTCCCATTCTCACAGGACGTACCAGCAAATAAACAAATACTGCCAAAACAGCTATTGCCAAAACCGTACCCGCCCCAAATACACCCGTCACAAACAAGCTGCCTATCTGATAAACACAAAGTGACACAGCATATGCCAAAACTGTCTGATACCCAATTGCAAACCAAAACCATTTCCGGCTGTTCATCTCCCTTTTAATCGCCCCCATTGCAGCAAAACAAGGCGCACACAAAAGATTAAACACCAAAAACGAATACGCTGCCACTGCTGTCATACTGCCAGAAAGCGCAAGCCAGATTTCAGCCCCGTCTTCTGAAACCTCAGCAAAACCAAACAGGATACCAAACGTTGTAACCACATTCTCTTTAGCAACCAGCCCGGTTACAGCCGCCACCGCCATCCTCCAATCGCCCCAGCCAAGCGGTGCAAACACAGGTGCAATTATACTGCCAAGCACTGCCAGGATGCTTGTGTCAAGCTGCCCCTCATCTAAAAGCGTAAACTTCCCTTCTACCCATCCAAAGCCCTGCAAAAACCAAAGCACGATTGCAGAAAGCAAAATCACAGTCCCTGCTTTTTTTATAAATGACCATCCACGCTCCCACATGCTCCGCAGCACATTTCTGGCCGACGGCATATGATAGGCCGGAAGCTCCATTACAAATGGCGCAGTATCCCCGGCAAACATCCTTGTCTTCTTTAACAGGATACCGGAACAAACTACCGCCCCAATCCCCACAAAGAAAGCACTAAATGAAACCCATCCGGCATTGCCGAAAAAAGCCCCTGCAATTAGTGCAATAATCGGGAGCTTCGCCCCGCAGGGGATAAAGGTCGTCGTCATAACTGTCATCTTACGGTCCCTGCCATTTTCAATCGTCCTTGAGGCCATAATGCCTGGAACACCACAGCCTGTGCCAATTAGCATTGGAATAAAGGATTTGCCTGACAATCCAAATCTCCGGAAAATCCGATCCATTATAAAAGCCACTCTGGCCATATATCCACAGGCTTCTAGAAACGCCAGGAACATAAACAGTACCAGCATCTGCGGTACAAATCCAAGCACCGCCCCAACGCCTCCGATTATTCCATCTACTACCAGCCTGCTAAGCCATTCTGCGCAGCCTATGGCATCTAAGGCATGTTCCGCCATAACTGGAATACCGGGAAGCTGTATGCCAAACAGGCTCCAGCCTTCGCCAAACAAGCTATCATTTACCCAATCCGTTGCCCATCCCCCGACAGTCGTCACTGATACATAATAGACTAAAAACATTACCGCCGCAAAAACTGGGAGCGCTAAAATACGGTTTGTTACAATCCGGTCAATTTTATCTGAAACACTAAGCCCCCGTGCTTTGCCTTTTGTACAGCATTCCCCAATTACAGACGAAATATAAGTATACCGTTCATTTGTTATAATACTCTCTGTATCATCGTCAAATGCATCCTCAAGCAATTTTATTTCCCCAGACACATCCAGGGCATATCCCATCTGGCCTGCTATTTTTTCGTCCTTTTCCAAAAGCTTTACCGCAAAAAAACGCTTCTGGGACGCCGGGGTATTTGCAGGCAGCTTCTCTTCAACAGCATGGATTGCAGCTTCTACCTGCGGGTCAAACCCATGTACTGGTTTTACCGGATTTTTTCTTTGCGCCAGGGTAATGGCCTTTTCTGCCGCCTTTAAAATCCCGGCGCCCTTCAAGGCGGAAATCTCTACTGTCTCGCAGCCTAACCGTTTACCCAGATTATCTGTGTGGATCTGATCCTTGTTTTTCTCAACCAGATCCATCATGTTCACTGCTATAACTACCGGAATGCCAAGCTCCATCAGCTGTGTAGTTAAATACAGGTTACGCTCAATATTCGTACCATCTACAATATTTAATATCGCATCAGGGCGCTCTCCTATTAGATAATTCCTCGCGGCAACCTCTTCTGGTGTGTATGGGGAAAGCGAATAAATACCTGGTAAATCTATTACTGTTACCTCTTTATGCCCTTTTAGCTTCCCTTCTTTTTTTTCGACTGTTACGCCCGGCCAGTTCCCCACAAACTGGTTGGATCCGGTCAGTGCATTAAATAGTGTTGTTTTTCCGCTATTGGGGTTTCCTGCCAATGCAATTTTCAGCGTCATATTCCCGCTCCTTCCTTCTCTAATTTTACCAGACTAATATATGTATATCACGGCTTCTTTTAATTAGTCAAAACTAACTGTTGGGCAAAAAAATTATAAAACCTCTATCATTTCTGCATCTGCCTTACGCAAAGACAACTCATAGCCCCGGACTGTAATTTCAATTGGATCTCCAAGGGGCGCTACTTTGCGTACAAACAGCTCCACACCTTTTGTTATGCCCATGTCCATAATACGCCGTTTAACCGGGCCTTCACCGGACAGTTTTTTGACGGTTACAGTTGTATTGCATTGAACTTCTTTTAATGTTTTCACCGCAGTCCTCCTTATACTAAAATTTTATTTGCCATTTCCTTTCCGATAGCAACACGCGAATCCCTGATATTTACAATCATATTCCCTGCTATTTCAGAAATGACAGTGACACAGCCGCCATTTACAAAACCAAGGGTTTCCAAAAAACGGCGGGTTTCTTCCTTTCCCCCTACTTTTTTGATTATATTGGGCTCGCCTTTCTTAACCATTGATAACGGCATATCTTCATCCTCCTTTTGATCCAATCAAATTTACATCTGTTAGTATATACTAACAGATGTATGTTGTCAAGAACTTTTGTTAGTTTTATTTTCAACAGCTGCCTTATACAAAAAATCTTTTTACCTTCTGGACTATCTGAGACATCATCCCTGCCCGGTTAAACGGCGTCATAAAGTAATACCCATCCACCGCATCCCGCATCTTTTCTGCAAGCTCCACCGCAAGCGAAATACCAGTACGTTCAGCCTTATCCCTCCCCATATCCGGCGAATAGCGGGCGATAACCTCTTCCGGAATCCGTATCCCCGGCATTTCATTAGCCAGAAAAACCGCATTTTTATAGCTCACAAGAGGCAGTATCCCACACAAAACCGCCGCCCCCGACTGTTCCTTTATATAAGCCACCCGCTCCATATCCTCCTTAGAATAGACGGGCTGTGTCAAAAACATACTGCATCCGTTTTCCATCTTCTGCTTCATACGCCTTATTATTGCATCCACATTCGCGCCATGGTAATTTAGCGCGCCTCCATAGCACACCGGGTTTTCAACAAACACATCTGCATTCATTTCTGCTAAATACCCCATAAACCGGATAGAATTAAAATCAAACACCGGGGTAATCACGCCCCTGTCGTCCCTTCCCACCGGATCTCCTGTCACAACCAAAAAATGCCGGATCCCATTCATGTAATCCCCCAGGATCCCAGAACGCATGGCAATCACATTTTTGTCCCTGCAGCAAATATGCGGCATCACAGGAATTCCCACCTTGCGCTGCACATGCGCTGCCAGCTTCGCTGCATCCATACGGACCCTTGCCATCGGAGAATCCGCAAGCGTAAGCATATCTGCCCCCGCTTCTTTTAACTGTGCTGCCCCATGCAGCACTTTGGAAATATCAATGCCAAACGGCGGATCCAGTTCTACCAGAATCTGCTTCTGGCTGCCCCATTGCTTTTTAGGAGACAAGATATACGGCGCTTTCCCTGGTTTTTGCCCTGCTGCCGCCATCTTTTTCGGGTACACAGGCACGCTTTTTAGCGCCTTTTGCATATCGAAGATATATTCCGGCGCCGTCCCACAGCAGCCACCCAAAATATCCACGCCAAGAGCGGCAATCCCACACATCATTTCTACAAAATACCCCTTATTCTCCTGATAAATGGTTTTGCCCCGCAATTCAACAGGATAACCCGCATTAGGCAGCGCAGCCAAAGGCTTTTTGCCGGGAAATGACGCCCCCTCCAGCAGGCGTTTTAGATGCGCCGCCCCCACCCCGCAGTTAAAGCCATACGCATCCAGCTCCTGTGCTTCCACTGCCTGCCTGATTAGCTTATCCATACTAACGCCGTTCCTGGTATATCCGTTTTTATCCACAGAAAAAAAAGCACATACAAATACATCTTTTTTATGCTTCAAATAAGCTGCGACTTCTTTTACATATACAAACTCTGCCTGTGTCTCCAGTACAAAAATTTGCGCCCCGCATGCAAGGAATGTATCGCAGACGGCAAAATATTCCTTTAGCACCTGTTCCTTTCCCAAAAACTGCGGATCATACACTGGTCCGATATCCGCCGCAATAAAAACCTCCTGCCCCGCTTCTTTTACAGCGTCTTCGGCAATCTGCCAGCCTGCTTTTACCACCTGCGTTACAGTATCTACCGTATCAAAAAACATCGTATTCGCCGCAAACGTATTCGTGCGGATAAGCCTTGCTCCGCTTTTGATATACTCTAAGTGGATTGCCTTGATTTTGTCCGGGCAGCTTAGATTACAGGCCTCCGCCATACCCTTCTCTTCCGGGTATTTTGCCTCAAAATAAGTCCCCATCGCCCCGTCTGCAACCAGCCTGCCCTGTTTTAAATAGTCCTTAAGCTGCATATGTCAGTCTGCCCCTTCCCGTTTCTTCAGATTAAAATAAGTAAATTCCGCCGTATCAATTAACATACCGTTATCGTCCGTAATATCCACATGTACGGCGTCAATCGTCTTCCCCGGCTTAATCACTGTCGCCTCGCAGTAAATATATTCCGTATTGCGCGCCGCCTTTAAATACTGGATACTGCCATGGACAGTTGTTACAAAATACCCGTAAGTACTGGCCGCTACGCCCGCCATATTGTCCGCAATTGCGTACAGGCAGCCTCCATGCATGTCGCCGTATATATTTTCAAGCTCCCTCTTTTTCTTCGCCCTCGCGCGCACAAACCCCTCCCGCACTTCCAAAATCTCAATGCCAAGCTGCGCTGCAAAAGGGTTCCTTGCCACTACCTGCGAATATTCCTGTTTCAAATCCCATTCCATAAAAGCCCTGTTCCTTTCCTGCTCCAAAAAAAGCCCTGTTCTGGCAAACACTTTCCAAACAGAGCTTTTTTAATACGTTTTAACCTATCTCATCTATCTGTTTTAACTCTTCTTCCGTAAACGAAGTATTGCAGAGCGCCCGGATATTATCCAATATCTGCTCTGGCTTAGATGCCCCAATCAATACGCTTGTCACCTCGTCATCCTTAAGCGCCCACGCCAGCGCCATTTCGGCAAGCGACTGGCCGCGTTTTGCTGCAATCTCATTAAGCGTCCAGATTTGCCCCAGCCGCGCTGCATTCAGCGCAGACTCCTTTAAAAACCTTCCGTCCCGTTTCATGCGGCTGTCCTCCGGAATCCCGTGCAGATACCGATCCGTTAACATTCCCTGGGCTAAGGGGCTAAAAGCAATAATTCCTTTTTTGAGCTGTTTTGCCGTTTCTTTTAAACCGTTTTGCTCAATTGTCCTGTCAAAAATAGAATAGCGGTTCTGGTTGATGATAAACGGACAGTTCCATTCCTTTAGGATCTCTGCAGCACGAGATAGCGTCTCGCCATCATAATTTGAAAGCCCCACATAAAGCGCTTTTCCGCTTATGACTGCCTGCGCAAGCGCGCCCATTGTCTCCTCCAGCGGAGTATCTTTATCCATACGGTGATGGTAGAAAATATCAACATAATCAAGCCCCATACGTTTGAGGCTTTGATCCAGGCTTGCCAGCAGGTATTTGCGGCTGCCCCAGTCTCCATAAGGGCCGTCCCACATGAAATAGCCCGCCTTTGTACTGATTAAAAGTTCATCGCGGTAGGCTGCAAGGTGATCTTTTAAAATTTTCCCCAGGTTTGCCTCCGCGCTTCCTGGGGCAGGCCCATAATTATTGGCCAGATCAAAATGCGTAATTCCATTGTCGAACGCAGTAAAACAAAGCTGCTTCATCGTTTCATAATTTGCCGTGTCGCCAAAATTGTGCCACAGCCCCAGCGAAACAGCCGGCAGCTTCAGACCGCTTTGCCCGCAGCGGTTATATGTCATTTTGGCATACCGTTCTTTTGATGGATTGTACATATAAGATACCTCCTTAAAACACCTTCCGCAAAACCTGCGGCAGACTTGATATTTCCCGCACAAACGCCACCTGCTGCGAAATCTTTCCAAACCCATACGCCGCATGGATAAACTTGACCCCCGCTTCCATACTGGCATCATAGTCGCCCTGGATATCCCCGACATAGACCGCATCATCCAGCGCATTCCGCTTTACAACCAGCGCAATATTGTGCCCCTTCCCCATATGGTTATTCCCAAAGCACTCAGTGTCCTTAAAATATTCCCATAACCCATAATAATCCAAAAACGCCTCAATGTAACCCCTCTGGCAATTACTTACAATATAAAGAGGGTACTCCTCTGCCAGAATCTGTAACGTTTCCGAAAGCTTAGGATACAGTATGCCCCCATGCTCCCTAAGATATGCGTTTTCCTCTTCCCCGCAAAGATCCACAAGCGCATTCGCCTCTTTCTGACCCAGCATAGGAAATAAAAGCCCTGCAATCTCCGTCATTGTCCGGCCCATCACACTGCTGATATCCTCCGCCGTAATCCTTCTTATGCCACCTGCTTTCTTTCGGACCGTTTCATCCCAGGAACGGGCAACATTTTCAGAAGAATCCCAAAGCGTGCCGTCCATGTCAAAAATTATCCCTTTTTTCATGCAGCCCCCTTCCGGCTAAACCTCGTCAATCGCCCTTCCAATATCATGGCGCATATACTTATTTTCAAAAGCAACCCATTCCGCCGCCGCATACGCATTTGCTCGCGCTTCTTTTAAATCTGCCCCTTTTGCCGTAACACCAAGCACCCGCCCGCCGTTTGTCACAACCGCCCCGCTTTCATCCAGCTTTGTCCCGGCATGGAAGCAATAAAACCCTTCTTTTCCTTCAAAATTCTCTTCCCCAGTTACTGCAAACCCTTTTTGATAGGAAACCGGATAACCGTCCGAAGCCAGCACTACGCAGACTGCTGCATTGTCTTCAAACTCCAGTGGAATTTGATCTAATGTGCCGTCCACACAGGCTTCCATCACATCCATTATATCGTTTTTCATCCGTGGCAGCACAACCTGCGCTTCTGGATCACCAAACCTGGCATTGTATTCTAACACCTTCGGCCCTTCCTTTGTCAGCATCAGCCCAAAGAAAATAACACCCTTGTATTCCCTTCCTTCCGCAGCCATCGCATCCACCGTTTTCTGGTAAATATGCTCCCTGCAGAAAGCATCCACTTCCTTTGTATAAAATGGGCTGGGGGAGAAGGTTCCCATTCCTCCGGTATTTAATCCCTGATCCCCGTCCTTTGCGCGTTTGTGATCCTGCGCGGACGACATAATACGGATGGTTTTCCCGTCTACAAACGTGAGCACGGAAACCTCGCGCCCAGTCATAAATTCCTCTACGACCATATGGTTTCCAGCCGCCCCGAATTTCTTGTCCTGCATTATTTGCCTGACCCCGGCTTTTGCTTCTTCTAATGTATTGCAGATTAAGACGCCTTTTCCAAGCGCCAGCCCGTCCGCCTTTAATACAATAGGCATCTTTGCCGTCTCAAGATACAAAAGCGCCGCCGCCGGATCGTCAAACGTCTCATATGCCGCAGTCGGTATCCCGTATTTTTTCATCAGATCTTTGGAAAACGCTTTGGAGCCTTCTAAAATTGCCGCATCCTTCCTAGGTCCAAATACTTTTAGCCCAGCCGCTTCAAACACGTCTACAATCCCGCCGCAAAGTGGATCATCCATCCCGATAATTGTAAAATCAATCTCTTTTTCCTTTGCAAAAGCAGCCAATTTTTCAAATTCCATCGCGCCAAGCGGCACGCACTCGGCTATCTTTCCAATCCCGGCGTTGCCCGGCGCGCAGTAAATTTTATCCACGCGGCTGCTCTTTGCCACGCTTGCCGCAATCGCGTGCTCCCGTCCGCCGCTTCCTACAATCAGTACTTTCATCGTATGCTCCTTTCATTTCAGGCCACTCATTCCCCTTCCGGCAGAACCACAGCCCTGCCGTCTGCAATCCGCACACGCCCGTTTGCAATCAAATCAATCGCTTCGGGCAAAATCTTCCACTCCGCCTGTTCCATTACCCTGCGCTGCAGCGTCTCTGGCGTATCCGCCTCTTCCACCGCAACCGCCTTCTGCAGCAGGATCGGCCCGGTATCCGTGCCTTCGTCCACAAAGTGTACTGTCGCCCCGGTCACTTTAACCCCGCGCGAAAGCACGCCCTCGTGCACCTTTAAGCCGTAATACCCCTTACCGCAAAAAGAAGGGATAAGGGACGGATGAATATTAATAATCCTGTTTGGGTATGCCGCAATCACCTCCGGCGGGATTACCACCAGAAAACCCGCAAGCACAATCAAATCCGGCTCCAATTCATTCAGCTTAAAGAGCAGGGCCTGGTTAAACTGTTCCCTGCCCTCAAACGCCCTGGGGGAAATGCACTCATGCGCAATCCCCCTTTTTGCCGCACGCTCCAGGGCATAGGCATTCGGATTATTGCTGATAACCGCTTCTACCCTGGCGTTTGTAACCGTCCCGTTTTCAACAGCTTCCAAAACCGCCGCCAGATTCGTACCGCCGCCAGACACCAGCACCACAACCTTTAACATAAAGTAACCCCTTTTTCTTTCCGTATGATATTACCAACCACATATGGCGTATCCCCAGCCGACCGGACCGCTTCCATTACCTTGTCCACATCCACAGGAGAAACCGCAAGCGCCATGCCAAGCCCCATATTGTAAGTGTTATACATCATCTGCTCCGACACCTGCCCTTCCTTTGCCAGCATCTGAAAAATGGGCGGCGCCGGATAGCTATTCTGTTCAATTACTGCGTGCATCCCTTCCGGCAGCATCCGCGGGATATTTTCATAAAAGCCGCCGCCTGTAATATGGCTGCACCCCTTAATACGCACGCCCGCATCCTTTACTGCTTTTAAAGCTTTCACATAAATCTTCGTCGGGGTAAGCAACGCTTCGCCAAGCGTCATGCCCAGTTCGTCGCAGTGCGTGCGAAGCGCCCCCTCTTCCATCCGAAATACCTTGCGCACCAGGGAAAATCCATTGGAATGCACGCCGGAGCTTGCTATGCCGATTATAACATCCCCCTCTGTAATTTCACTGCCTGTAATAATCTCCTTTTGATCTACAACCCCTACGGCAAATCCCGCCAGATCATACTCATCCTTAGGCATCAGCCCTGGATGCTCCGCCGTTTCGCCGCCGATAAGCGCCGCGCCGCTCATCCTACAGCCTTCCGCCACGCCCTTTACAATCTCTGCGATTTTCTCCGGATAATTTTTGCCGCACGCAATATAATCCAGGAAGAATAATGGCTCTGCCCCTGCGCACGCAATATCGTTCACGCACATAGCGACACAGTCAATCCCAATGGTATCATGCTTATCCAACAAAAATGCCAGCTTTAGCTTTGTGCCCACGCCATCCGTCCCGGACACCAGTGTCGGCTTCTCCATTCCCTTAAACCCATCCATCGAAAACGCGCCCGAAAAACCGCCAATCCCGGTTAGCACCTCACTGCGCATCGTTTTTTGTACATGCTGCTTCATCAGCTCAACCGACTTGTAGCCGGCCTCAATATCCACGCCTGCTTTTTTATAATCCATCTGATCTCCCCTACTCTTTTCCATACTTTTTATAACCTGTTTCCTGCAGCTTTGCGTCTTTAGCCTGAACCTGCCCCTTCAAATCCTTGGCATAATCCTTTAACCTCTGCAAAAGCGCCGCGTCGCCTGTCGCTAAAATCTTTGCTGCAAGCAGCGCCGCATTTGCCCCGCCGTTAATCGCCACAGTCGCTACCGGGATGCCCGACGGCATCTGCACAATTGAATACAGCGAATCCCTCCCGCCAAGGGATGAAGTGTGCATCGGGATCCCAATCACTGGCATCGGGAAAATTGCCGCGCACATACCCGGTAAGTGAGCCGCCATCCCCGCGCCTGCTATAATAACCTTAAACCCTTTATCCTCAGCTGTTTTTGCATATTCAAAAAAAACATCCGGTTCACGGTGTGCAGAAATAATCCGCATGTCATATTCGATACCCAGCTGCTCTAACACATCGGCAGCCTTAGCCATAACCGGCATATCTGAGTCGCTTCCCATTACAATTCCTACTTTTGCCATAATGACGCTCCTTTTCTGATTCGTATTAAATTATACTGCCCCCACCCCGCCTGTCAGTGGATCATATAGCCCTCCGCTTTGGAGTATATCATCAAATAAAGTTCCTTTCAATATACAAATCCAATCTGTTTGACGAATAATGGGGGACAGCTTACTGCTGCCCCCCATTTTCTGCAAAAATTATTTTGTCTTAACAAAACGTTTTCCACAATATCTGGTATAAACCTTCTTACCGTCCAATTTCTTATAAGCACGCACATAATCGGAAATACGGCTTCGTTATCAGAATAATTATCTCTCCGCTAAAAATATTTTTCATTAATTCTGCACTGTAATATTTTACAATAAATAAATGGATGATTCAAGTTCAATCCGCAAGCGGTATATTCAAATCTTCCGTTCCTGGCACTACGAACATCCCATCCCGGATCACATCCACTGTACTGCCGTCTTTCCTCACCACGCTTATTTCCCCCAGCTCTTCAAACGGGACTGTAATATCCGTATGGCAGTTTAGATAGGCGGCCGATGCATCTTCCTTCCGCAGAATTGAGATACTGTTATCCTTTGCCACCATTTCTTTCCCGTCCGGATTAAATACCCTGGTGTCTTCTGCATGTGAATAACACGTATCCCCAATCGCAAAATGGGGGCCTGTCTTTTCCGCTATTAAGATCGGCAGCTTTTCCATAATCCCATACTTATTTGCCATCCGGTAAGCCGTTGTATTTGTCCCAATAGCAAACTCTCCAAGAGGAAGCGACGTATGCTGCTGCATCAGGTTTTCCAGCAAAAATTTCTCATTTTCTTCTTTATTTGCAAAATTAGCGCAGCTAAATGACACGACTCTCCCCTCTGCAAATTCCAGTTTTAAATCTTTATATTTCAGCCCGTTCAAATAAACCCAGGTCACATGCAGCACACCGTTTGTCCCTTCCAGGACCGGAGAAGTAAACACTTCCCCTACCGGAATATTCACATCAGCCACGCAATTTTCAAACGCTGTCTGTTTATCCGGAGACTGCAGCGGAAATATTTTCACCCACAGATCTGTATGGTTTGCCCCTTTCCCCACAATATGCACCCGATCCGCCGTATCCAAAACATCAATCAGCTTCTGCTGCATATCGCTGTATTTCTTATAATCCAGGGTATTAAGCTTAACTGTTTCCTGAAAAATCTCCGCAAACCGATCCCCAATTGCAGGAATTGGATATGCGATAATTGTAAAGCTGCGCTCATCTCCAGGAATATAAAAATTCGTCAGCTCCCCCAGCCGCCCCATCTGATAAACCGACAGCTGTTTTTGCAGATCGCTGTACGAAAATGATTCCCCCTTTTGAATCGGTTCAAAATTGTCTTCCCCAAACGTCTCAATCACTGCCGGCCCCGCATGGCGCGCCGCTTTCTTTTGATATGTTTCAAACGCCGCCTTCATCGCCTCTAACCGGCGTTCTACAAACGCCTTATCCAGATAAACGGCAGCATCCGCCTTATGGTCAAAATCAAACTGCGGGTTTACAGAACCAGAAGAAAAGCCCCGCCTGCGCCCGCTCCCTCTGCCAAACGAAGACTGCGGGCTGCGGTATACTGTCACTGCCAGCCCCATCCCGTTAAAATTACATATGGCGGCGCGCACAATCCGCTCAAAGCCCATCGGATATTCCATGCATACGGTATCCTTCCTTGCCAAATCCTTGCCCAGCTTCTCATAGCCGATACAAAACCCTTTCGTCATTGTTTCTGCCATTGCCTCTATCTGTGACTGGGGCAGTGTATTTAAAAACTGTGCAATCCGGATTTCATTTTCACCGACATACTCGCCGTACTGGTATAAATACCGCAAATCGGACAAATCCGCGCCCATTACGATCCCGGTAAAAAAGTCATACTCTGGATCTACCATGTCACGTACCTTGTCCTGTGCAAACACCTCACTGTAATCGTGGAAAAACCAATACAAAATCTGCTGTATTTCTTTGGGCGACGTGCCCTCCTCCCGTTCAAAGCAATTGTAAATCTCCAGGAAAAGTTCGCAAAAAATAGTAAAATGCATTTTCCGGCTTTCAAATGCATACGCTGCCAGGCCGCGAAGCTCCGTATACAAAAAACATAAAAGCCCGCCGAATTCCTCCCCCAACATTTGTACTGCCGCCGCCGGATTAGCGTAGCTGCTGCTGTAATGCTCCGGCAAAAGCTCCCTATACAGATCCATGTTGCACGCTTCACATTCTGAAAGAGTCCGCTCCCACAGCTTTTGATCCAGAGCCATGCAAAGTATCCCATCCATAAAACAGATAACTTCCGCTGACTTCTTAAAATAATCCCGGTATGGCTGCGATACGCTTTGCTCTGTTCTAATCTCGCGGATCCGTCCAAGCGACAGCCCATAACGTTCCTCTACCTCTTCATTTGACGTCTTAAAAATATCCTGATATCCCATATCCCTCTTCCTATTCTAAAATATTTCCTTTCTGGGTATTCTCCTCAATAATATTTCTGATATACTCCCATAACGCCTCACTTCCCTCGTGGGTTGTCTGATTGCGCCCTAAAACCTGTTCTTTTTTAATACCATGCTCCCTCCAGCTTTTTCCCCCCGAAGCGTTGTTAAGCAGCACTGGCTGTACCTTGTCGAGCGTATTGGCAAATTTCGCCTCCGGCGTTTCCCTTTTTTCAAATTCTTCCCAAAGGGCGCGGTATTCCTGTTTCTGATCCTCCGGCAGCATTCCATAAATCCGGTCTGCGGCACGTTCTTCCCTAAGGCGTTTGGTTTTGCCCCCTTGTATGTCATAAGCATAGGTGTCCCCTGCATCAATTTCCACCACATCATGTAACAGCACCATTTTAATGGTCTTTAATACATCGATTTTTTCATTGGCATAATCCGCCAGCAAAAACACCATTACCGCCAAATGCCATGCATGCTCTGCATCGCCCTCCTTGCGGCTCGCGTCCGCCAGATAGGTCTGGCGGACAATTTCTTTTTGTTTATCCAGCTCCAGTATAAATTTTAGCTGCTGTTCTAACCGTTCCATAATTCTTCCTTTCTACCGTTATTTATTAAGCCAGGAAAAAACCTGCTGCATACAGCGCAATCCATGCCCCGGCTGCCAGCACAGAAAGCAGCATAGACACAACCGCAAAGCCCCGGAAAGAATCCTCTTCCCGCAGGCTTCCTATAGCTAAAACCAGCGCTGCCAACGCCGCAAACAACGCCAGTATCCCCACGCCGCCCAGATATGCGCCCCCATCCCCCTTCTGCTTAAATGACAGCAAAATGAGATAGATTAGAGCAAAGATGGATGCTGCCGCAACAGCGCAGGCCAGCATCCCTCTTTTTGAATGTTTTTTTCTTGTAAATTTGTAGTGTTTTCTGTCCCTCATGCGATCCTCTTCCTCACATATACATAGATACGGTATCCCCAAAAACCAAGTATACCGCCCAGTGTATTCAGCAAAATATCGTCTACATCAAAGCTGCCCACCTTAAACACAAGCTGGATCGTTTCCACCAGCAGGCTAAATTCAAAGCTGGCCCATACTATAAGCCCGAACCTCCGGCACCTCCCAAAAAGCCAAGGCAAAAACATGCCGAACGGAATAAATGCCACAACATTGCCAACCAGGTTCAGGGCAACCGACCAAAATCCGAGCGCCTTCCTGTGTATCCAGAAACGGCAGATTTCTTTCAACGGCATCAGGTTATAGTGGTAAGCCCGTTCTGTAAAGCCCCTTCCCATGCTTTCTGCAAAAAACAGAAAATAACTCAAAAATGCAAGATAAGCAGTAAACAAGAGAATTTTCAACGCGTATAATAACCTTCTGGTATCCTCTTTTTTCAAAATCCTACTTTACCCCATACTCTTTATAGTATTCGTCAATTGCTGCTTTTATTGTATCGTCAATGATAATACTGCCCTGGCAGGGACGGTTATAGAGATACTCTGTAACCTCTGCCATACTTACGATAGCATTTGCAGGAAAGCCATATGTTTGGTGAATTTCATCCAGGGCGCCCATTTTACCTGAAAGCCCCACCTCCATCCGGTTTAAAGAAACCATTAACCCTACAATCTCCACATTGGCCTGCGCTTTTAAAATGGGGAAGGTTTCTTCGATTGATTTGCCAGATGTAGTAACGTCCTCAATAATTACAACACGATCGTGATCTTTTAACTTGCTTCCAAGCAAAATCCCGGTATCCCCGTGATCCTTTATTTCCTTGCGGTTAGAGCAGTAACGGATTTCTTTGCCGTATAATTTGGAAAACGCAATACATGCCGCGACACACAGGGGGATCCCTTTGTATGCCGGGCCAAATAATACGTCAAAATCTGCCCCATAATTGTCGTAGATGGCTTTTGCGTAAAACTCGCCCAAACGCATCAGCTGCGATCCCGTCGTATATGCTCCCGCATTCATAAAAAACGGGGATTTACGTCCGCTTTTTAATGTGAAGCTGCCAAATTTTAATACGTTGCTTTCTACCATAAATTCAATGAATTCTGCTTTGTATGCTTCCATCTATCCTGGTCTCCTTATAGTTTGCAGTTTAAAAGTATCTGTTAACTTGGAGTATATCACCAAATACATTTGCTTTCAATACACAAATCCACCTGCTTTACGTTTTATCTGAAAATTTTCCCCTTTCAAAAGCGTATGTATTCCTGCCTTGCTGGATATATTAAAATAAAAAACGGGAGGTTTTCCTATGATAAACAACGACACAATCCAATTGCTCAAAGAATGTGATTTGGGCTCTAAGATGGCTGTTTCTTCTATTGATGAAATTATGGACGAAATCCGCGATTCCAGCTTAAAGCAGATCCTCTCTAAAAGCAAGGAACACCATAAAGCCTTAGGCAATGAACTCCATTCCATGTTATTACAATACGGAAGCGGCGAAAAAGATCCAACCCCCATAGCAAAAGGCATGTCCTGGATTAAGGCCAACATGAAAATGGGTATGGACCACAGTGACGCCACTGCAGCCGATTTAATTACGGACGGCTGCAACATGGGAATTAAAACACTTCATAAGCACTTAAACCAATACGATGCCGCAAACGAACCCTCCCGCAACATATGCAAACGCCTGATTGCAATTGAAGATACACTTTACCGGGATATGCAGGCCTATTTATAAACACTAAAAAAGCTTTCCGGATAATCAATGTACCGGAAAGCATTTTTTATTCAATCTTCAGTTCCCTGTCCCCAATCACATCCGAAAGCAGCCCTTTTAGAAGCGCTTTCGTCTGTACCTTTGCCTGTTCTAAAAGGCTGTCCAAATCCGCCTTCTCAGATACGTCCTGTTTTGCTGCAGATACGGTATCAATAATGTCTTTTTTTCCGTCCAGTTAAACAGCGCGAAGCGCTCATCATAAAATTCAATAGATTCCGGATCAACATCAATAGACTGCACTTTGCATTCTGGCAGTGTGACTACTACCTCATCCCCCGCCACTGTAACCTGTGCGTCTGCAACATCAATGCCTGCGCGCACCTTGGCCGTATACATCATGGAAAAACCGTTCTGCGTAAGAAACGGGATTTCTCCTTCAGAATACCGGATCAGCCCCGTATAACTTAGCTCGGAAACCGTTAGATCACTAACTGACTCCAGCTTGCCGTTTACAAACGAAGACGTCAGCTCCGGTTCCTTTGGCCCTAAAAACCGCACATATATAAAGATACCAGCCCCAGCTGCCACAGCAATAATAATAAGCATCCGTACAAGCTTTATAACCTCAATGGCAAATTTTTTATCTTCTCTTTTGTCCTCTTTCATAGTACTTCTTTCTCCTTTTTTATTTTCCTTTTTTATAATACCCTGTTTGCCTTGCGTATGTCAATTGGCTATCTTATGGAAAACAAAATAAAGGCCTTTCAAAGCAGTATGCTTCAAAAAGCCTTTCATCCCTTTTACAGAGCTGCTGACGGGAATCGAACCCGTGACCTCCGCACTACCAATGCGACGCTCTACCTACTGAGCCACAGCAGCACATGAATGTGTTCCGCACTCACAAATGATATTATAGCAAGTTCTGGCAGTCTTGTCAACAAAAAATCTAAATTTTTTGCAGAATTTTTTGCTCAGTTCTTATAAAATTCCAGAGCGGCCTACAGATATTGATTCTGGGATCTGCGCATGAGGAATTTAACCGCATAGCCCTTTTCAGCGCAGATGGAGCGCACTACATCCTCCGCGGTATCCTTTGAATTCTCGTTCACGCAGATGATGCAGGTGTTTTTGCTGCGATGGAAGATGGAGGATTTGGGCCAGCGGATATAGTAGGAGATACGATGGCCCAGGAGCGCCTTCTCGATGAGCTGCTTGCACTCCAGGTCAGCAATTTCGCATAGCTCGATTTCATTGTTCACTTTTACGGAAGTATATAATGGCTGTTCCATAGATGTTCTCCTTGGTTTTGTTGATAGTCAGGAATGTAACGTGATTTCGTATGCCTTGTATACAGGAATTCAGAAACCGACATGATTCCCTACGTCTCAACATTATACCACACTACCATATTTCTATGCAAGCATAGATTGCCAGAAATATGGTAGTGTGGTATAA
>OFGF01001217.1_pt1 | contig 17114 bp, 12 predicted proteins | sample 1521711 | NCBI WGS metagenome assembly OFGF01 (sample SAMEA3504092, study PRJEB24116) | mouse gut metagenome | biome: mouse gut; feature: mouse-associated habitat; material: faeces | place: Denmark | collected 2011 | reverse complement strand
AGTGAAAAGGCATAAATACATAAAAGTTGTAAAAGGGTTATTGTATGAATCATAAATAATGAGTGAAAAGTAGGAATTAATAATATAATGTGTAATAAAATAAATCCAATCAAAAAAGCATAGATACTAGACATGTTTGTAAATAGTCCAATATGAATAAGTGAATGATCATTTCGACAATTCAAACCATGTAATAAACGTGCTAAACAAATGGTTGCAAAAGCCATTGTAGAAGCAGTAAGAGGATCAATTTTTAATCCCATTAAATAAGAACACATTGTACATAATGCAATAATAACCCCTTCATAACTTATTTCAAGCAATAAAGAACGATTAAAAAGAGAGGCATGAGCAGGACGTGGCTTTTGTTTAAGAACATCGTCATGATTAGGTTCCATTCCAATAGCAATAGCAGGAAGAGAATCTGTAATTAAGTTCATAAATAATAAATGAACAGGATAAAAGGGTGTAGGTAATAATAAGATAGAGGCAATAAGAACACAAATAATACCTGCAAAATTACCTGATAATAAATAATGAATAGAATTTTTAATATGACAATAAACATTACGTCCTGTCATAATCGCTTTAACAATTGTTGCAAAGTTATCATCAGTTAGAATCATATCTGCTGCATCTTTTGAAACATCTGTACCATTTTTTCCCATAGCAATTCCAATATCACTTTGTTTTAAAGCAGGGGCATCATTGACTCCATCACCAGTCATCGCAACAATCTGACCTTTTTTTTGCCATGCTTTCACTATACGAATTTTATGTTCTGGGGATACTCTTGCATAAACACTAATATGAGGAAGCTTTTGAGCTAATTCATTTTCATTCATAATTTCTAAATCTTTTCCTTCAATGAATAAATCACCATCTTGATATATTCCAATTTTTTTAGCAATACTTTTTGCAGTAATAACATGATCTCCTGTAATCATAATAGGTTTAATACCTGCCATTCTACATTTTTTAACAGCATCAGCACTTTCAACTCTAGGGGGATCTATTAGTGCAACAAGACCAATAAAGGTAAGATTGCTTTCATCTTTTATAGTTATTTGTTTATTCTGAAAATCTTTATATGCTAATCCTAAAACACGTAATCCTTGATTTGCATATTCACGATTAGCTTTTTGGATAGCTTCAATATGTCTTTGAGAAAGTATCTCTTTACGTCCATTAACAAGAATGGTATGACATCTTTGAATAATGATATCAGGAGCACCTTTTGTATATAAATGATTGAATGAAGCAACACTCATTAATTTTCTTTCTGAATCAAATGGAAGTTCTTGTATTCTAACAGCAGTATTTTGAAATTGAGAATCATTTTGAGTATATTGATTAACAAAATCAATTAATGCGAGTTCAGTAGGATCACCAATTCTTTGAGTATCTGATATTTGAGCATTATTACATAGCAAGCAAGCTTTCAAAAAAACATTGTGGTCGTGATAACGACTTTGAAGTTGTAATATATCAATAGGTTGATTATAAAAGAATACGGATTGAACAGTCATTTTATTCTGTGTTAATGTTCCTGTTTTATCACTACATATAACAGAGATACATCCAAGACTTTCAACAGAATTCAAGTTTTTAATAATAGCATTATCTTTTACCATTTTTTGGGTACTCATAGATAGAACAATTGTTACAATTGAACCTAAAGCTTCTGGAATAGCTGCAACAGCTAAAGCAACAGCAATCATTAAAGCATCAAGAAGTGTTTTCTTTGCTAAGAAAACATTAAGACATAAAACAAAAAAACATATGAAAATAATTAGAATAGATAATTTCTTACTAAAGTCATCTAAATGAATTTGTAAGGGAGTTTTTCGTTGTTGCGCATTGTTTAAAAGTGAAGCAATTTTTCCCATCTCTGTATTCATTCCAATTTGTGTAACAACATATTGACCAGTTCCATGTATAACCAAAGTTCCAGAAAAAACCATATTTTTTTGATCATTAATGATAGCCTTTTGATAAAGTTTATGATTTGTTTTATCAACGCTTTCAACTTCTCCAGTTAAAGTACTTTCATTAATTTTTAAAGCAGAACATTCAATAATACGTCCATCACCACTAATCATATCTCCAGCTTCGATTTGGACAATATCACCTACTGTTAATTGAATAGAATCTATTTCTTGAATATTATTATCTCTTAACACTTTCACTTGAGGAACAGATAAGTTTTTTAAGCTTTCTAATGATTTTTCAGCTTTGACAGTTTGCACAGTTCCTAAAATTGCATTAACTATAATCACTAAGATAATAACAATAGCACTTTCAAATTGATGGCTTATTCCAGAAATGATGGCAGCACTTATCAGAATAATAACAAGCAAATCTTGAAATTGTTTTATGAAAATCATAAGATAAGAATCCTTTTTTTCTTCATCAAGAACATTATATCCATATTGTTGTTGATGTTTTTCAACTTGTTGCTTTGATAAACCTTGTTTTGATGTATGACATTCTTTTAGAACTTCTGTAATTTCTTTTTGATAATACATAATGGCCTCCTTGTTTATAAGTATTCATATCTTTATTGCAAAATATTTTATCATTATCAAAGTTCAGTTTATGTTATTTTATGGATAATGATTAAAAAATACCAATAGAGTATATTGATAATAAGTAAGAATAAAAATAGATTTTAGAATCTAAGTTAAAATTTTCAATAATCGTATCTTTACATTGAATATTTTAAGATTTATAATAGAAAAAGGGCTAAAAAAGACATGAATAATTTTTATAGGAAGGTGGTATTATGCAAAGGCATATTAAAAAAATAATATCTTTTATTGTTTGTTTAATGATGATTATGGGATTAAGTCAAGATGTTGAAGCAGCATCTTTGAAAATTCGTTCATTTTCTATAAATTGTGGTACAACTGTTACTCAAGGAAAGAAGATTACGTTAAAAACTTCTGCTTCAGGTGGCTCAGGGAAAAAACAATATAAATTTATGTATAAGCTCAATGGAAAAACATATACAATTAAAAAATATTCATCATCAAAAACAGCATCATTAAAATTAACAAAGACAGGAACTTATACTTTGTATGTATATACAAAAGATAAGCGAAAAACAATAAAAAAACAAAAAACAATTAAAGTAGTTGCTCCATATAAAGTATCTTTAAAAACATCAGGAAAATATGTAAATGATACTATTCAGTTAAGTGCTAGTTCAACTGGTGGAAAGGGAACAAAACAATATAAATTTACATACAAATATAATGGGAAAACATATACTATTAAAAATTATTCAAAAACAAAAAAAGTGTCTTTTAAACCAAAAAAGACAGGAAAATATCAATTTATTGTTCAATGTAAAGATAGTAAGAAAAAAGTTGTTTCTCAATCAAAAACATTGAATCTTCAATATCCACAATTAAAAGTATCTTTAAAAGCAACAGGAAAGTATTTAACATCTCCTATTCAATTAAGTGCAAGTTCAACTGGTGGAAAGGGAACAAAAAAATATAAATATACATATAAATATAAAGGAAAAACATATATATTAAAAGATTATTCTACAAATAAAAAAATTGTTTTTCATCTTAGTAATGAAGGTGAATATCAATTTATTGTTCAATGTAAAGATGAACAAAAGAAAGTTGCTACAAAATCTGTCAAGTTGAGATTGCAATATCCTGAATTAAAAGTTTCAATCCATGCAACAGGAAAATATGTTCATAATCCAGTTCAATTAAAAGCAGATGCTACTGGAGGTTCAGGAGAAAAAGAGTATAAATTTGTTTATCAGTATAATAAACAAAAATATACATTAAAAGATTTTTCAAAAAATCAAATGATTTCATTTGAACCTGAAAATATTGGAGAATATCAATTTTTTGTAGAATGTCGAGATAGTAGAAAGAAATCAGTTTTACAATCTACAAAATTAATTGTGGAAAGAGTTCCAACATTACAAGTTGCATTAGATGTATCTGATCAATATGTTCGTGAGAAAATGAATATAAAAGCAGAAGCAACAGGAGGAGAAGGAGACTATCAATATTGTTTTGTTTATCGTTTAAATGGTGAAGAAATATTACTTCAAGATTATTCTGAAAAGGGTCAAGTTTCATTGACTCCTAATAAAGTAGGAGAATATGAATTTATAGTTAAATGTAAAGATAAAGAGGGAATTATTGTAACTTCATCAATAACAAGAGAAATCATTGTGAATCCAGCTAGAACAAAAGTAATTGAAGTTGCAAAATCTTGGTTAGGATGCAATGAAAAAGATGGTAGTCATAAAAAGATTATAGATGTTTATAATCGTTATAAACATAGTTCAGAAACTGTGAATTATAAAGTTAAATATACTGATGCATGGTGTGATACATTTGTGAGTGCATGTTTTATTAAAGCTGGTTATGCTTCAATAAGTGGAACAGAATGTGGATGTCAAAGACATATTGATAATGTTCTTAAGAAAAAAGGAGCATGGCAAGAATCTGATGACTATGTTCCACAAACTGGTGATATGATTTTCTATCATGGAAATACTCAAAAATGTGATTCAACAAAGGATTGTAAACACAATAGTCATCATGTTGGATTGGTTGTTAATGTAGAAGGAAAAAATATTAAGGTTATTGAAGGTAATTATAGTGATAGCGTGAAATATCGAACTATTCAAGTTGGTGATGCAAGAATAAGAGGATATGGGGTTCCAAAATATCCTCATTAGAAAAGATATAATGATGGTTTATCCATATTATATCTTTTTATTTGTTTTTATACCAATAAACAATTCCATTTTCATTATAATTTCCAGTCATAGGATCAGTAGGAATTTTCTTTAGTTTAGAACTAGGTTTATACCATTTTTCTTCTTTTTGAAGATAATTAGCCATTGTTTGAAAAATCACTTTGGGAATACGTTTATCTAAAGTCATTGTTAATTTTCTATTGTCATCATATCCAGTCCAACTTACAATTGTATAATTAGGATTATATCCTGCACATAAAGAATCATAAGGACTTGTTCCTGTTTTAACTGCAAAGGTAGTATTGACAGGATAGGATGCCATGGTTGCTGAAGCATATGAATTATATTCTTTATGGAATGGTGAAGTGAGTAATTGGTTGAGAATTAAACATGTATCTTTATTTAACAATTCTTGATTTTTAGCTTTATATTCATATAAAACAGTACCATCATCAGTATAGACTTTTTTAATAATATGAATATCATTATAAGTACCTTCATTAGCAAATGTTGTATATATAGATGATAGTCTATATATGTTTGTGTTTAAAGTTCCTAACGCTAATGATGGATGTGGAGAAACATGAGAAAATTGAAATTGATTCAGCATATTGACTAATGCTTGTTCTCCTAAAAATAAATGCGTTTTTACTGCATATATATTATCACTCACAGCAATTGCTTGAGCTAAAGTGACATCTTTATGAGCATACTTTTGATTAAAATTTGTGGGAGCATAAGTTTCTCCATTGTCTAGCTTAAATGTTGTTGGCTCACTCTTAAATTTTGTTGTAGGGGTAAAACCATTTTCTAAGGCTATATAATAAAGTAATGGTTTCATAGTTGAGGCAATTTGCCTAGATGCACCTGTTGCTCGATTAAATTGAGAATCATTATAATTTTTACCACCAATGAGTGCCAAAACTTCAGCAGTTTGACTCTTAACAACCATACTTGAAACTTCTAATTCATTACGGTCTTTCATTTGGTCTTGAACAGTTGTATGAAGCTTTTCTTGAACATCTTGATTGAGAGTTGTATCAATATTTAAACCTTGATTAATATAATTTTCTTTATATAATCCTAAATCTTTTAATTCAGAAATAACTGCATCTTTATAGTAAGGATAAATAGTTGATAATGAACGAGAAGGATTCTTATTTAAAACAAATGGTGTTTTTGAAACTTCATCAGCTTTCTTTTGGGTTATATAATTCTCTTTAACAAGTTGATTTAAAACTAATTTTTGTCTTTTTTTAGCAGCTTTATTATTTTTAAAAGGAGAAAAATAATTAGGTCCATTCACAACTCCAGCTAACATGGTTGCTTCATTTAAATCTAAATCTTTAGGATCTTTATTGAAATAATATTTAGCAGCATTTTTAATTCCATAAATACCATGACCATAATAAACTGTATTAATATAACCTTGTAATATTGTATCTTTATCATAATGAGCTTCTAACCTTGTTGTTAAAAAAGCTTCTTTAATTTTTCTTGACCATGTTTTTTCATTTGTTAAAAAAAGTAGTCTTGCGTATTGTTGTGAAATGGTACTAGCACCTTCTGATTTCCCTTGTTCTATAATATTTGTTTTAATAGCACGTAATATACCAATAGGATCAAAACCACGATGTGAATAAAAACGATGATCCTCTATCGCAACAATACTTGCTAAGAAATCTTTACTAACATCTTTTAATTCAACATCATTACTTTGTTGATTGGTTTGATAAAAGACTTCATGATTTTGATCATACATTTTTATATAATGACCTTGCCCTAGATTAGGTTTTTCCATAATATAACTTGACCCATAAATGATAATCATTATTACTAAAAAGGCAATCAAAATGCGTTGTATCCATTTTATAAAAGTTTTCAAGAAAATCACCTCGACTCTTATTTTTAACGAAAATGTGTTATAATATTCAAGGTGATAAAAAATGTATCAAAATAAATATATACAATATAAAGCTATTTTTAAACAAAATGGAGAAACTGAAACAATTCAATATCAAGCAAATGGAATATTTCATCAAGGGAAAAAGACAAGTTTAAAATTTGATATTCCTGAGAATACTATTGATATTTCTTATAATCAAGATGAAATTATTTTAAAGTATGGACAATCATGTTTGAAATTGAATTTACATAAGGAAATATGGAACCAATATCAACTTCCTTATGGACAAGCTATATTAAAAACAAAAGTTTGTTTATTTGAAGCAAATGATCATCATATCAAATTAAAATATGAGTTATATGATCAACAATCATTCATTTCAACAGTTTATATACTTATTACAATGAGTTCAATGGAGGAAGCATGAAACTATTAAAAATACTGACAAGTCGGTTATTTGTTTTTGGTTTATTAATTTTAGTACAAGCATTATGGGTATTTTTCTTTGCTTCATCATTGCTTTCTTCTTATACTTGGTTAAGACCTATACTTTTTTTAATGAGTATGAGTATTGTTTTATGGCTTGTTATTAAAGATGAAAATCCTTCTTATAAGATTTCATGGATTATACTTATTCTTATTTTTCCTATATTTGGTGGTTTATTATATTTTTTTATTGGTAATAAAAAACCATCACAACATTTAGAAAGAAAGATGAAACCTGTTATTAGTCAATTAAGTCAGTATATGTTATTAGCAAATGATATGTCTCATTTTATTGAAAATGGTAAAGAACAAGGTTTTTATTATTTATCTCAATTGGGATATGGAACATATGGAAATACAAAAACAAGATATTATTCGTTAGGTGATTATAGTTTTAGAGATTTATTATATGATTTAAAACATGCAAAACATTATATTTTTATGGAATATTTTATTGTTTCTGAAGGATTTATGTTCGATACTATTTTAAATATTCTAAGAAAAAAAGTACAAGAAGGTGTAGAAGTTCGTTTTATTTATGATGATGTAGGAAGTTTAACAACAGTTCCTTATCATTTTGAAAAGCAATTAGAACAATGGGGAATTCAGTGTGTTGTTTTTAATCCTTTTGTCCCTATATTATCTATGGCACTTAATCATCGTGATCATCGCAAAATATGTATTATAGATGGATATATAGGATATAGTGGTGGTTTTAACTTAGCAGATGAATATATTAATGCAGAAATGAGATTTGGACATTGGAAAGATACAGGTATACGTTTAGAAGGAGAGGCAGTTTGGAATTTAACAGCTATGTTTTTAACAATTTGGAATGGTTATAAACATACTGATAAGGACTATACTTTATTTTATCCACAAGTTTATTATCCTCAAAAGTATGAGAATGATGGCTTTGTTGTGGCTTTTGGTGATTCTCCAACTGATAATGAACCAACAGGTGAAAATATCTATTTGAATATGATTCAGCAAGCAAAAGAAGAAATACTAATTATGACACCTTATTTTATTATTGATGATACAATGACAAAAGCATTAGTGATGGCAAGTAAAAAAGGTGTAAAAGTGAAAATTATTACACCAGGTATTCCAGATAAAAAAGTGATTTATAAAGTTACACGTTCTTACTACCATACACTTATTCAAGAAGGGATAGAAATTTATGAGTATACACCAGGATTTTTACATGCTAAAGTTGTTTTATGTGATAAACAAATAGCAACTGTTGGAACTATTAATTTTGATTATAGAAGTTTCTATTTGCATTTTGAATGTAATGTTTTATTATATAAAACGTCAACTATTTATGATATAAATAAAGATTTTGAAGAAACGATCAAGTTATGTAAAAGAATTAATCAAGAACATAGTCGTAGATTTAAAGGATTTTATGAAGCTATTTTACGATTATTTGCTCCATTGATGTAATAATAGAAGGATGAATATATTATTGTTCGTCCTTTTTAAATAAGAAAAATATTATTCTTTGATACTTTATAATAGTTCTTTAAATATTTTCGTTTCATAAAGTTGTATTGTTTTTTCATTAAGTTAAAAAATATTAAATATTAAGTTTGTTTTTTGAAATCATAAATATGACTTTTATAACTATGATATTTTTATTTTATTATATCTTTTATTTTTTTGTAATGGAAGATGTAGTTGATAGCATAAAAGTATATATTTATTGTATGATAAATGTAAGAAAAATGTTGACTATATCAATAAATATGATATTGTAATAAAAGTACAATAATTTATAAAAAGGAGGATACTATGGCTGTTAATAAAATTGAAGTTTCTTTAAAAGAAGTATTAAGAAAAGCAATCATTGATTTAGAATATGTAGAAGATTATGCCTTAGAACAAATAGTCATTGAAATTCCAAAAGATAAAGCACATGGAGATTATTCAAGTAACCTTGCTATGCAATTAACAAAGATTTTGAAAAGAAATCCACGTGAAATAGCTCAGGGAATTGTTGAGGCTATCAATAAAGAAGCAGGGAATATTGATCATATAGAAATTGCAGGACCAGGATTTATTAATTTGTTTCTTAAAAAAGATGCAATGACATCTATTATTAAAGAGGTTTTAGAAGAAAAAGATAACTATGGAAAAAGCAACTATGGACAAGGGATAAAATATAATGTTGAGTATGTATCAGCAAATCCAACAGGAGATTTGCATTTAGGACATGCAAAAGTAGCAGCAGTGGGAGATAGTATTTGTCGTATTATGAGTGCTGCTGGATATGATGTTACAAGAGAATATTATATTAATGATGCTGGAAATCAAATTACAAATTTAGCTCTTTCTTTATATGCAAGATATTTACAATTATTTGGGATTGAAAAAGAATTACCAGAAGATGGTTATCATGGTAAAGATATTATTGAAATTGCTAAAAATATTAAAGAAGAACTTGGTGATCAATTTATAAATGTTGATGAACAAGAAGCAATTACTTATTTTAGAAAAATAGGAACAGAACATGAATTACAAAAAATTAAAGATATTTTGAAAGAATATCGTGTTCTTCATGATGTATGGTTTAGTGAAACATCTTTATATGATGAAAATAAAGTAGAACCAACTATCCAAAAATTAAAAGACAGAGGATATACTTATGAAGCAGATGGCGCTTTATGGTTTAAATCAACTGAATTTGGGGATGATAAAGATCGTGTCTTAATTAAAACTGATGGAAGTTATACATATTTAACCCCAGATATAGCATATCATTTAAATAAGTTAGACAGAGGTTATGAATATCTTGTTGACTTATTAGGTGCTGATCATCATGGTTATATTGCTCGTATGAAAGCAGCTATTCAAGCCTTAGGATACAATTCAGACCAATTAAATATTGATATTATGCAAATGGTAAGAATGGTTGAAAATGGTGAAGTTGTTAAAATGAGTAAACGTACTGGAAATGCTGTAACAATTAAAGATTTAATTGAAGATATTGGTGTTGATGCTGCTCGTTATTTCTTTGTTTCTAAAGCAGCAAGTTCTCCATTTGATTTCGATTTAGGTTTAGCAAAATCAAAATCTAATGAAAATCCTGTTTATTATGCACAATATGCTCATGCAAGAATGTGTTCAATTTTAAATCAAGCTAAAAATGTTGGTATTGATATTGCTGATCATTATGAATTGATTACTCATGAAAAAGAAATTGAACTCGTTAAACATATTAATGAATTTAGAAATGAAATTGTAGAAAGTGCTAAAATAAGAGCGCCACATAAAATAGCAAATTATATACAAAGACTTGCTCAATTGTTCCATTCGTTTTATAATGATTGTTATGTTATAGATGAAAACAATAAAGAATTATCTTCACAAAGATTAGCTTTAGTTGTCGCAAGTCAAATTACTTTAAAAAATGCTTTGAATTTAATAGGTGTTAGTGCGCCTGAAAAAATGTAGGAGGAAATTATGATTGATTATAAACAAAGTTCTATGGTTGATGTTGCTTTTGATTTAATGAAAAAGAAGAAAAAGCCAGTTGATTTTTATAAGTTATGGCAAGAAGTTTCTGAAATCAAGGGATTTTCTCAAGAAGAAAAAGATGAAAATGAATCTTTATTCTATACAAATATTACATTAGATGGTAGATTAATTACTGTTGGAGAAAATCATTGGGATTTAAGAAGTCGTCATAAATTTAGTGAAGTTCATATTGATATGAATGATATCTATGCTGATGAAGAAGAACCAGAAGAAGAAGCAGATGATGGTCTTATAGAAGATGATTATAATTAGAATCGGGAAACTGATTCTTTTTTTATTATTTCCTCGGCAATATTTTCCATTATTTAACATAATGACTAAGAAAAGAAAATACATTTACTCTTTTTTTAAAAATGCTATAATAGACAAAGGAGATGATAGATGTGGAAATATATTATGAAGTTGTAGGACAAGGGTATCCTATTGTTTGTTTACATGGAAATGGAGAAGATCATCATATTTTTGATCAATTAGTGACAATATTATCTCAAGACTATCAACTTATTTTAATAGATTCACGTTATCATGGACAATCTATACATCAAGGAGAATTATCTTATCATCAAATGATGAAAGATGTTATGAATGTTATTCAAGAGTTAAATATTCAAGAATATGATGTTATTGGGTTTAGTGATGGAGGAATTGTTTCTTTGTTGTTAGGAATAAATGATCAAAGATTAAAACACATTGTTGCTATGGGAGTTAATACCAAACCTAAAATGATTAAAACTATTTATCTTCTTACCTTTTATTTACAAATGATTTGTCTATTACCTTTTTGTATTTATAATTCAAAAGCAAGATTACAATATAAATTATTACGTCTTATGCTAAAACAACCACAAATAGAATATACAACATTAGAAAAGGTTCAAGTTCCTACTCTTCTTATGATGGGAGAACATGATATGATGAAAGAAGAAGATGCAAAGCAAATACTTCAATCTCTACCTTATGGTGTTATGAAAATGATTAAAGGTGGCAATCATTTTTTATTAAAAGATTCTTTTCAACAAACGATAAAAGAAATTCAATTATTTTTAAATGTATGTCATAAGGAGGATTAAAGATGGCCGTTTGTCATATTAAAGGTTTACATATAGGAGAAGGAAAACCTAAGATATGTTTACCAATTATTGGAAAAAATGATGATGAGATTTTCAAACAAGTTCAATCTTTTGAAAATCTGAAATATGATTTAGTAGAATTAAGAATAGATTATTATAAAGATATAGATAGAAGTGAAAAAGTGATTGCTTTGTTAAAGCAATTAAGAGAAAAATTATCTTGTCCCATTTTGTTTACATATCGTTCTTTAAGAGAGGGTGGGTGTGTTCAATTAACAGATCAAACATATATTCAACTTATCAAAACTGTATGTGAAACACAATTCATAGATCTTGTTGATATTGAATTAATGAGTGGTCATCAAGTTGTTTTTCAATTATTAGATATTGCACATCAAAATCAAATCAAAGTGATTATGTCTAATCATGATTTTGAGAAGACCCCAACTCTCTTAGAAATGAAAGAAAGATTAGAAAAAATGGAGATTTTAGGTAGTGATATTTTAAAAATAGCAGTTATGCCAAATTCAAAAAAAGATGTTCTTAATTTACTACATCTAACAATGGAAATGTCTGAAAAACTTAGTAAACCTCTTATTACAATGTCAATGGGACAAATGGGAGTTATTTCTCGTATATGTGGAGAATTAGTAGGTTCAGCTATGACCTTTGCAAGTGCAGGACAAGCTTCAGCACCAGGACAAATTGCAGTTGAAGATATGAATTTATTATTAGAGGCTATTCATCATGATTGATTTATTACAAGCTAAAAAGGCTTTTAAAGAATATATTTCTCAATATGATATTCAGATTCCTTCTATTCGCTTAAAAGTTATTCATACATATGAAGTTATGAAAGTGAGTGATTTATTATGTGAACATATGTGTTTATCAAAAGAAGATAAAGACTTAGCTTCTTTAATAGCTTTATTACATGATATAGGACGCTTTGAACAATGGATGAGATATCAAAGTTTTGCAGATTATAAAACAATTGATCATGCTTTATTTTCAAGTCAGTTATTATTTGATGAAGGTATGATTAGAAATTTTATTATTGATTCACAATATGATACTCTTATAAAAGTTGCTATTGAACAACATAATAAATATAAAATTGATCATGGTTTTAATAAAAAAGAACTTTTATTTATTCATTTAATAAGAGATGCAGATAAATTAGATAACTTTAGAGTTAAAGAAGAAGAAAAAATAGAAAATATATTGTATGCTTCTTTGGATGAAGTCAATCAATGTTCTATTTCACCAGAAGTATATCAACAAATGTATCATCAAGAATTAGTTTATGCTCCATATAGAAAAACACATTTAGATATGTGGTTATCTTATATTGCTTTTATTTATGATTTACATTTTAAAGAAAGTATAAAATATATTAAAGATAATCATTGGATTGATCGTTCTTTTGATAGATTACATCCAACACATCAAGAAACATATGAACAATATCAAATTCTTAAACAAAAAGCTTTAGATTTTATAGAAAAGAAAGGATTAATATGAAACAACAAAAAACAAAAAGATTAGTTTATTTATCTTTATTAACAGCCTTAGCTATTGTTCTTCATACAATAGATCATTACTTATCTGCACCATTACCTTTAGGAGTTAAATTAGGATTAGCTAATATTATTTCATTAGTTGTTGTGGAATTATATGGTCTTAAAGAAATGTTTATGATTAACTTTTTTAGAGTTATGATTTCAGGATTAATCACAGGAAGTCTTATGAGTTATCCATTTTTTATGAGTTGTGGTGGTGTTCTTTTAAGTAGTTTATCGTTAGTTATTTTAAAGAAATTAACAACTCTTCCAATGGTTTCTACTTCCATTATTGCTGCTATTTTTCATAATATAGGACAAATTATTGTTTTATCATTTTTCTTATCATCAAAAGCTTTTATTTCATATGTATTTATCATGTTAATTTCTTCTATTCCAACAGGTATATTTACAGGAATGGTCGCAATAGAAATATTAAAAAGAGTTAAAAGGGAACAATTTCAATGACAATGTCATTAAGTTAAGATGACAATATTTGAACCAGAAGTTTATATCAAATAGGTATTATCTTCTGGTTTTTCATTTATGCAAGCTAAAAAAGTGTAGTATTGATACTACATCTGATAAGGTGTATAATTATATCGACTAGTCATATCTATAGTTAAAGTATACGACCATTTTTGGCTTAATGTGTCGTGCATATGTTCTATCAGGGCGAATTGGCAAAATTTCTTTAGCTATGAGATGTTCTATTGGTGGGATTTTCCCACCTTTTTTAGTTAGATAGTGTCTTATTATATGACATGATCTCGTGAAGTTGATTTGGTAGATATATTTTCTTCTTTCTTTTTTTGGTATTTTTATCACTTGTACGACCCTTTGACAAAAATTATATAGGATAAGTCTTGCATATATCTCCTGTTGTATAAGCTTTCTTTTTTTAGAATGCAATGCATTCAACCCGAGTGCATATTTCACTTCTCTAAATGATGTTTCAATACCCCATCTCTTATTGTATAAACCCTTAATATCATCTATAGAAAATTCATTTCTATCTAGATTGGTTATGATGCATTCATAAGTATCATCTGTTATTTTAAATCTCACTATTCTACAGTTAAATTCATACCATGGATTATCTTTTGACATAAAGTCAAAACGAGATTTGTTTGATAAAAATTTATAGAGTTGTGGACACGCTTTTGTCATTTTTGTTTGCTTTAAAGTCAACATTCTAAAAACATCTACATCAAATTCTCCATGAGAGAGAGGGACCAAGGATTTGGTAATACTGGTTTTTGAATCAATATCCCTAACTCTTATGAGATACTTGTTTCCAGATTTGACAACATGTTCAAAACCATTATATGATTCAAAGCCTCTATCAGCTATGAAAATAGCTTTTGGACCATTATATCTATCTACAAGTTGACAAAACGCATCATTTTCATCCATTTTTGCTTGTCCCTGTATAATAAGGTTATCAAAAGTACATTCTAATAAATCATAGGATGCATTTAAATGAAAAGCAGAATAGGGTTTAAAATCTCCTTTACTAAATAAGGTTGTATCTTTATCATAAACAGTATTATCAATGGGCAGTTCACTGCCATCAATAGCGATCAGTCTATATCCTTTCCATAATTTATTGATATGCGTTTTCATGTTGAAACGATCAAATAATGTTTTGAAAGCATCAACTTTAATTTTGCTTCTTGCCTGCACAAAAGCAGAAGCAGATGGTGTATCAATGGAGAAGTCATTAAGTTTAAGAAGTTCATCTTTTAAAGAACCTGATTCCATACAAATAACATTCCTCATTGTTGTTTCAAAATTAAGTTTTCTGTCACGAGTAAAATCCTTTTCAGGATTTTCACAAAAAATGGAACAGAATTCTGCCATTTTATTGAGATTATAATTGAATACATTTTTAAGATGTTTATAGCTATTCATGATGTTGCCCTCCGACATGTACCTATAAACAATTGGGCTATTATCAATTTAGTATTGATAATAGCCCACACAATTTCATATGAAAGTCAACACTTATATTTAAAAAATCAAAAAAAGAGGAAGCCCATTTTACATGAACTCCTCACATATCATCAAACACTTAACTTAATGACATTGTTTCAATGATTGTTCTTTTTTTGTAAAAAGTTATGTTATAATAAAATCAGGAGGATATTTTATGGAAGAATATATTTTATCTATTGATCAAGGAACAACAAGTACAAGAGCTATTTTATTTGATAAGAGTGGAAATTTAAGGTATGTATCACAAAGAGAATTTACCCAATATTTCCCGCACTCTGGTTGGGTAGAACATGATGCCATGGAGATATTCCAATCAGTGATTGAAGTTGTACAAAGTTTGTTCATTGAAAATAATATTGATCCTCAACAAATTAAGGGGATTGGAATTACAAATCAAAGAGAGACAACAGTTGTATGGAATAAAAAAACAGGACAGCCTGTTTATCATGCTATTGTATGGCAATCAAGACAATCACAAGATATATGTGAAAAATTAATTCATGATGGATATAGTGATTTTATTCAAAAGAAAACAGGATTGTTGATCAATCCCTATTTTAGTGCAAGTAAGATTAGATGGATTTTAGATCATGTCAATGAAGATATAGATAATCTTTTATTTGGAACAATAGATACATGGCTTGTTTGGAAATTAACAGGAGGTAAAGTTCATGTGACTGATTATACAAATGCATCACGAACTTTGCTTTATAATATCTATGATTTAACTTGGGATGATGAGTTACTTGCATTGTTTGATATTCCTCGATCAATGTTGCCTGAAGTGAAAGATTCTTCATATGTATATGGTTATAGTGATGAAACATTATTAACAGGTATTCATTTTAAAGCGCCAATTTGTGGAATTGCTGGAGATCAACAAGCATCGCTTTTTGGGCAAACATGTTTTGAAAATGGAGATGTTAAAAATACATATGGAACAGGATGTTTTATGTTGATGAATACTGGAAAACAACCAGTTATATCACAAAAAGGTTTATTGACAACAATTGCATGGGGAATTCAAGGTGAAGTTACTTATGCTTTAGAAGGATCTGTGTTTGTTGCAGGAAGTGTTATGCAATGGTTAAGAGATGGACTTCAATTTTTTCAAAATGTTTCTGAAAGTGAGAAAATGGCAAGAAGTTTAAAGAATAATGAAGGAGTTTATTTAGTACCAGCATTTGTAGGATTAGGGACACCTTATTGGGATAATGATGTACGTGGAACAATGTTTGGTTTAACTAGAGGAACAAAGAAAGAACATATTGCAAGAGCAGCATTAGAATCTATTGCTTATCAAAGTAAAGATGTTATTGAAACAATGAAAGAAGAATCTCATTTAACATTAGATCATTTGTTTGTTGATGGTGGAGCAACGAATAATACATTTTTAATGCAGTTTCAAAGTGATATTTTAAATACTGATATTATGATTCCTCGTGTTAAAGAAACAACGGCTTTAGGAGCGGCTTATTTAGCTGGACTTGCTGTGGGATTTTGGAAAGATCATCAAGAAATTAAAGCCTTGCATTCTATTACGCAAACATACCATTCAAATATGGATGATAGGGAAAGATGTCAAAATTATGAAGGCTGGAAAAAAGCAGTTGAGGCAACAAGGGTTTTTAAATAATGATTTATCAATGTCAAGATACAACAAAAGTTGAATATTTATTTCAAAATTATAATGCCACTATGATAACATCTTGTTTACAAAAAATAATGGGAAAAATATATGTAGATGACTTAGATAATCCTCAATCAGCAATAGCCATATTAGGAGATTTTTGTTATGTTGCAGGAAC
>OFGF01001215.1_pt1 | contig 17136 bp, 22 predicted proteins | sample 1521711 | NCBI WGS metagenome assembly OFGF01 (sample SAMEA3504092, study PRJEB24116) | mouse gut metagenome | biome: mouse gut; feature: mouse-associated habitat; material: faeces | place: Denmark | collected 2011 | reverse complement strand
CGCACATACCACCTCTGGTGGTATATCTGTGCGCACCCTGTAAACAGGGTGAATATATTACCTTGGCTTTCCGATGTTTTCGCCTTTATCATTCCGTACCGCCCTCGCTTTCATTCCCGGCATTGGCAAGCGTGGATTGTGGAGAAGCGGTTTCCCGGCTCTCCGATTTGATTTTAGAGATAATCTGCTGACACTCCCTTGTCTGCAAGGCAACTGATAAGATGCGGTTTAGCTCCGCTTCATCATAGCTGTAGCACTCCGGGAAATACTTCACGATAATGCCGCCCATGATATATTTGTGGTGGTTCTCGGCTTTGCGTTTCTTCTCGCTCTGCTTTTTCTTTTCGTTGGCGACACGTTGTTTCGCCTGTTCCAATGCCTGCAATGCCTTTTCTAAGTTCCTGCTTGCTTCGTTCCTGCTCTCAATCATTCCTGATACCTTGTCCTTTCTGTGCTGTGTTAGTGGTTGCTGAAAATAAAAAAAGGTAGCCGCTTTTCCGTCAGGATAAACCGCTACCATAGGTATACGATATTCAGTTTTTATATTATTTTACTGCTGATGTGCGATTTGCCTGATTTCAGTCATAAGCCTTATCCCGTCTTTCATCCCTAACCGGTAGGCAACTGCCCCGTAAACCGCCCCGCATTGGTTGTCAGCTGAAATTGCCCGGTCGATGGTCAGCCGCTGTGCCTTATCCAGTCCTAGCTTCTTCAACTCATCAAACGCAATATCCTGCTGTTTTACTGCATCCCGGTATTCCCGGTCTTTTCTAAGTACCCTGTCAATATCCCTTCCCATTCTCTGTGATGCGATTCTGTCCAGTAATTTTCCTCGTTTCATTCCTCTCTCCTTGCTATTGATTTTACAGACCGCCACTGCTCTTTTCTTTAAAGCATTGACGCTTTTCCATGAGTTCCGCTTTCTTCTCGCCGGAAAGCCTGCTAAATACATCATCATAGTTAACATCCCTTATGCCCATTTCCCTCGCCAGTATGATAAGCTGTGAATGAAGCCATTCCTCCCATAAGTCCTCAAACAATGCCCCGCTGTCCGTAAATGTCACGGCATCCTCAAATCCTGTTGGGTATGTATAGTATTGCAACTTTACAAAGCCGAACTTCCCGGCATCCACTACAACTATCTCGTCCTGTTCAAGTTCTGTAAATGCGTCTGCCACTTTCCGGCATTTCCTACGTTCATCCTCTGTAATGTATGTCTGGTCTGCCGGGGAATTTTTTACTGTACACATTCCCTTGTCTGCCCTCCTTTATTTTCCGATTTGGATATGCCCCCGCTCTTTTTCACGAAATAATCCCTTTTTTCCATGAGTTCTTTTTTCTTTTCTTCCGGCAGACGCTCAAATATTTCATCATAGTCAAGCTCCGCAAGCGGCGTACCTAACACGGGGGTTAAAATCTCATATTCATACCATATCCGCCAGAGTTCTTCAAACAGTTCCGCACTGTCTGAAAACACCTCGGCAGAATCGAAGCCTTCCCCTTCATCGAACCATTGCAAGCGGACAAATCCAAACCTCCCGGCATCCGCAACCATTACATCCGTCATTTCATAAAGTTCTGTAAATGCATCCGCCACTTTCCGGCACTTCACATATTCATCCTCCGTAATATAAATCCGTCCTGCCGGGGCATTTCCCGTACCCGATTTCAGTTCCATTTAATCGCTCCTTTCTCCATTCCTTCAATCACGTTTTCAAGGAAGTCCAGTTTTGCTTCTATCTCTGCCTTATGTACGGCGGCAACGGCAAACTGTAGGATGTCTTTTTCTCCCCAACCGTTTACCTTGCCGAACCGCTTCGCCAATGCCGCCAGACGTTCCTCCTGGCTGTCCTCCACTATAAATGTTAGTTCAAAGAACTTCATTTCACAAGTTCTCCTCTCTGGAAAGCTCCACTCCGCTCATCTCCCTAAAATAATCCCGTCTTGCCATGATTTCTTCCTGTTTCTCTTTAGGCAGACGCTTATATATTTCTTTATAATCCAAATCCACAAGCGGCGTACCCAGAACCGTTGTCAGCAACTGGTCATACATCCAGTCAAACCATAAATCGTTAAATAATGATTCACTGTTTCTGTAAGTCACTGCCGTATCAAATCCAACAGGCAGCTTGTAATACTGCAACTTCACAAAACCATACTTTCCGGCATCAATAACGGCAATGTCCGTCCTCTCATATAATTCTTCAAAGGCTTCTGCAACTTTTTGGCATTTCTTCCGTTCTTCATCCGTAATGTAGCTTCCCTTTCCCATGCCCCCTTCTCCTTTCATTTGTATAACTTCCTATCTTTGTTAGATTATATTTGTTTGGTTATCCATAACATATTATAACTGATTTTACAGTAATAAAAAAGATATAATATACCTAACATATGTAAGGAGGTGTCTATATTGAACGGAACACGGGGTACTATCGAAATTCACCTGAAGGAATTACTCGAAGAAGCAGGGCTGAGCAAAAACAAGTTTTGCCAAAGAGCAGAATTGCAACGTTCACAACTTAATGGTTATCTCAACAACATGATTACCAGATTAGACATTGATGTGCTGATAAGGATATGTGATACTCTGGACTGCTCCATTTCAGACTTGCTTGAATATAAACCCGGTTAAAGGAACAATGCCCCGCAAAGAGTATTGTTCTTTTATTTTGCAACAATCCCCCCTATCGCAGTAATAAATTCTTCGGGAGAGGGGATTGTATCTTCTCCGAAAATATCGTTCCATTTCCCCCTTGTTTCTCTGTTGTTGTAACCTTCCACGATTGCCTTGCTCATTTCTTCCCTGACTTCGCTTACCCTGATTCCTTCCCTTTTGGCTATCTTTGCAATAACCCTTCTCGCAATTTTTCTGTTCATTTTTTCTCCTTTCTTGTGTAACTTCTTATAGTTATCTTTCTACCTATAAATTCTATGGTAATCACTACATATAAGTCAACGTAATTCCGCCGCAAGTTTTGATATTATTCGACATGGTATGTGTTCTTCTCTTTCTTATGGCTGTTATCAGTGGAATTTATCTGTGTCATTCTCACTCTTGCCTGCTCCCTTTGTTCTGCGCTTACCGCCCTCGGCTTCCGGTAACTGACGTATGATTTCGGGAAGGAATAGGTTCTCGACACTTCATCCTGATTTGTCAGGCTATATGTGCCGGGGAAGTCAGCAACAAGCGCATCCAGTTTCCGCATGACCGCCTTATCCCTTGTATACAATGTGGCGGTCTGTTCCCCCGCATTATAATTAACAATCGTTTCCTGTTCGTACCGTGTCAGGTTCATAACTCAATCCCCGCCTTTCTTTTCTGCTGTTTTCTTTCGGTAACTATCGGTTTTTTCTGCTGTTCCTTCGCCCTGGCTAACCTCGCCTTTATGGAATGGTCACGCTCGGTCAGTTTCCGTCTTTTGGTGGTGGCTATTAGTTCCATACAGCTTTCTTCTGACAGGGAATTTAATTTCTTCAAAGTGGTGCTTACAATCTGCTTTGTATTGCTGTCCTTTACTTGCGGAAGAATAGCTGATAAACTGGCACACGTTTCCGCTTTGCTCTGCTCGCCAAACTGATAGATTAAGTTGATTTCATCAGCGTTAAAAGGTATCTGAAAATTTGCGCCCTCACATAAACGCTCCACACCCACGCATTTAGGAATATTTCTTGTCAGTTCGTAATTATCCCTTGCTGTAATTGTTCCATGCCTGTCAGTCTGCCTTACCTCAACTTCACACTGGCTTTTCTGCTCTAACACAAGCCACTGGAATTTGTCGCTTTCTTTGGTGAATACAGTCTGATGCGCATTGGAGTGCGTCTTACTGCGGATATATTTATTTGCGGTGCTGTAATAGTCTACAATCTGCTGTTCCTGTTTTCTGTTCATGGTCTGCCCTCCCTGTGGTAGTACATCTATGGTTAGATGTATAAGTATTGATTGATATGATTGATTGATAACTAACATATATTCTCTTTCTCTCTGTCTTTTACTTTTCTTTGGTTCTTTCTTTTGCTTTTCTATCTCTCTTTCTCTTGCCTTGTCTGTCATGGAATGATGCGCCGCACAAAAGCATCCGTATTTTGGTGCTGATTAGAGATTTTTCGCCCGTTAATTATTGAGCGCTTAAATTGTGCAATATCATAGATGAATATTTCCTTGCCCGTTGCAATTAAGGTTCTTTTTTCACGATAATTACTGTACAAAAAAAGCTATAACATTGCTGTCATAGCCTTTTTATTGTGCAAGTCACTTGCTCTGTTAAATTGCCTTGTTCCGTTCCCGGCGTATTTCTTCCCGTTTCCTCGCCATATACTTACGGTTGCACGCCCGTTTTTTCTCCAACCGTATACGTTCTTTTTCCTGCTGTGCCTTTTCTTCCTCGGTCAGTTCGATTTCCTCATGGGGTATCTCGATTTTGCCGATATAATTTAAGAATATCTCCACTTCCTGCGTCCGTCCTGCGCCTATGCCCTCGGCTTTATGGACTACGATTTTTGAAACAAACTCGTTAATCATGGCGGGGGTGAGTTCTTCAAAATCGGTATACTTTTTCGCAAGTTCCATAAACAAGTCTGCGTTCTCTTTGTCGGTATTGATTTCTTCCAGTTCCGCATTGTCTGTTTCAAGGCTGTTTTCCAGTTCCGCAAGTTCGGTTTCATAATCGTTCAGCATTGCGTCAAAACGCTTGTCGCTTAATTTTCCGCTGATGTTGTCCTCATAAAGTTTCTTTATCAGACGGTTCACTTCTCCGTACCGCTTTTCATTCTTCTTTATCCGCTGTCTGACAGTCTTTCCTGCGTCTGCTTTACGGGAAGATGACAGTTTGCAGATAATCCCCTTAAACTCGCCCTCGTTGGCTACCGCATAATTGCATGTTTCCTTTATCGTTTCAAGGACAAGCGCATTGACCGCCTTTGTCTGTATGCTGTGTGAGGAACACTGCTGTCTGTATTTCTGCCTGCCTAAGTTGTAGTTAGAGCAGTTGTAATCATCTTCGGGGGCAATCCAGCGTCCTTTGCCTTTGGTGTAAATGTCTTTCCTGTACCTTGCCGTCCTGTGGCGGTGGTTATACATCTTCGCCCCGCAATCCGCACAAAACATTTTGCCTGTCAATGGGTTTGCCTCCCCTAAAATATCCGGTCTGCGGACTGTCTTTCGGAGTTCCTGCGCCATGTTCCATGTTTCCTCGTCAACAATCGGCTCTTGGGTGTTCTTGAAGATTACAAGTTCTTCTTTTGGGGTTTTCTTCGCCCTCTTGTCCTTGTAGCTTTCCTTATAGGTGCGGAAGTTTACCGTATGCCCCATGTATTCGGGTTTGGAGAGGATAGCGGCAACCGTATTCCCACGCCACATATAAGGGTTTTCCGTGTCATAGGTGGTACTGTGTGTTCCTAATCCCCGTTGCCCCATGTAGTAGGACGGTCTTTCTATTTTTTCGTCATGGAGTATCCTTGCTATATCATATGGCCCTTTTCCTGCAATGCACAAGCGGAATATCCTGCGGACAACTTCGGCTGCGGGTTCATCAATTACCCAATGTGTGCTGTCAAGCGTGTCTTTTTTGTAACCGTAAAGGCAGTGGTTTGATGTGTGGGTTTTCCCCGTCATTCCCCTTGCCCGTAATACGGTGGTAATCTTCCTGCTCGTGTCACGCACATACCACTCGTTCATGATGTTAAGGAATGGCGCAAACTCCGCACTTTCCCTTTTTTCGCTGTCTACTCCGTTTGAGATTGCTATAAAATGCACTCCCTTTTCCCGGAACATTACTTCGGTATAAAATCCAACCTGCAAGTAGTCACGCCCCACTCGGCTCATGTCCTTTACAATCACTGTGCCAATTTTTCCCTGTTCCACATCTTCAATCAGACGTTTCCAGTTCGGGCGGTCAAAACTTGCCCCGCTCCAACCATCATCAGTGTAGTGTGAGATATTGGCGTAACCGTTCTTTTCCGCATAATCCTCTAGTATTTTCTTCTGGTTTGTGATACTATTACTTTCGCCATTCAGTTCATCATCTTTTGACAATCTCTCATAAAGTGCTGTGATTTTTAAGCTGTCTTTGTTCTTCATTCTATCCTGCTCCTTTCTTTCGGGGTGCTTTCCACGCCCCACACTGACAGCATAGCACATCCGTGAAGCGTTTGGGGGGCGTCGTCTTGCCCTCTTTCAGCTCCACCTTGGCGAGGGGCAGCTCCGCATCCTCCGAGAGGGCTGGGATGGGCGGTGCGTCGTCCTCGGACTTCTCATCAGTGCTGGCGGCAACATACGCCCGCCAGCCGGGGTCCGTGACCGTCTTGCCCTTGGACTTGAACTGGTGTCCGGCGCACTCCAGCGTGACGGCGGTCTCCGAGTAGCGGCAGGGGTCGCCCACGGCGCAGACGAGGCGCAGTGCAATCAGGTCCAGCACCGCCAGCTCCCCGGAGGGCAGCTCCGCAAGGTCGGCGGACTCCAGCGTTTTCGTAGGGATGATGGCGTGGTGGTCGCTGACCTTCTTCCCGTTGATGACCTGGGCGGCGTTCACGGGGGCGGGGGCGTCCGGGGAGATATTACGCTTTTTCTGCACCATATCCACCAGCCCCGGCAGCATCCCCGCCATGTCCTCCGTGAGGCAGCGGCTGTCCGTCCGGGGATAGGTGACGAGCTTCTTCTCATAGAGGCTCTGGGTGTAGTCCAGGGTCTGCTGCGCCGTGAATCCCAACTGGCGGTTGGCGTCCCGCTGGAGGGAGGTCAGGTCGTAGAGCGCCGGGGGCTTCTCCGCCCTGTCTTTGCGCTCCGTCTTTACCACGGTGGCCGTCCCCGCCGAACGGCACTCCTCCGCGATCTTCTCTGCCTCGGTCTTTTCCTTCACGCGCTCTCCGTTCGCCGCAAAGCCCTCCGGCACAAGCTGGACCGTGTAGAACGGCTCGGACTGGAAATTGCGGATCGCCGCCTCCCGTCCGCAGACCATCGCCAGCGTGGGCGTCATCACCCGGCCCACATTGAGGGTGGGGCCGTACTTGCATGAAAAGAGCCGGGTGGCGTTGATGCCGACGATCCAGTCGGCGCGCTCCCGGCACAGGGCAGCCTCATACAAGGCATCGTATTCCGTTCCCGGTCTCAGGCTGGCAAAGCCCTCCCGGATGGCGGCGTCCTCCATTGAGGAGATCCAGAGCCGCTCGAAGGGCTTTTTGCACTTGCACTGGTGGTAGACCAGCCGGAAGATCAGCTCGCCCTCCCGTCCGGCGTCGGTGGCCTCCACGATGGAGGCGACATCCTCCCGGCTCATCAGCTCCTTCAAAATCTGGAACTGCTTTTTCGTGGACGGGGATACCTGATACCGCCACTTCTCCGGCAGGATGGGCAGGTCCTCCAGCCGCCACTTGGCGTAGGTCTCACCGTAAGCCTCCGGCTGGGCCAGCTCCACCAGATGGCCCACGCACCAGCTCACGATATACCCGCCGCCCTCCAGATAGCCGTCACACCGCTTCGAGGCGCCCAGCACCTTGCCGATGCTCTGCGCCACCGAGGGCTTCTCGCAGATCACTAACTTGCTCATAGGCAGTCGCTCCTTTCTGAAAAAATCAACTGTTTTCGCCCGATTTTGGGCATCAAAAAAAGCGGGCAAAGATGTGTGATCCTTGTCCGCTTTACGGTTTTTATAAAGTTTTGCCCGCCGCCTGTCTCAGGAGAGGTTCTCCCGGAGGAATTTGTGCGACAGGAGGGAGAGGTAGGCTTCGCCCAGCTCCATGATGAAGTCCGGGGTGATGGACCAGAACGGGGAGCGGTGCAGATTGTCAAAGGCCATCTTGAGGACGGCGTACAATGCCGGATCCTCCAGCCTAAGACGCTGTTTCAGCCCCGCCTCCGCATCGGCCCACTCCGTCACGCCGCCGACCTCCCTTGTAGCCATGACATACAGGAGGATCAGCGACATACATTTCTTCGAGTCCGGGTCTGCCGGGGACAGCATACGGTAGAGCCGCCCCACCTCCTCACGGACATCCGCCAGCGTCAGGGACGTGTACTCGCTCAGGATGGAATCGGCCATGATGTCAGCCACAGCCTCCCGCCAGATCGCGTACCCGGCGTTCATCATGCCGTCCTCCGCCCCGCTGCCCATGCAGTAGCGGTCAAAGAAGCCCCCGCCCTCGATCTCGTTCTCACAGCAGAACAGGTGTGATATTTCATGGAGGAAAACACGGTGCAGCTCCGGCAGGGGGAAGCTGATGTCGGCGCGTACCATCACGCCGTATAGCCCCCTGCCCACAAAAGCCTGTGCCGCAAAGGACTGGAAATAGCCCTCCGCCTTGTAGTCCTCGTCCAGGTTCCTCGGAAAATGCTCTTTGCAGAACCGCTCGTAGACCTCCAGACCGTTCTCCGGGGTGAAGAACGCAAGGACGGTGTTGTCCCTTGTGATGCCGGAGTCAAGGGCTTCGTTGAAGAAGTCCAGGGCATCATAAAAGATGTCCCTCAGTTCCTGCTCCGTGTAGCGGCCCATATCCGCACCTCCTACTCCAGTTCTTCCCAGGGTTCCAGCCCCATCTCCTCCCAAGTGACACCATAGGGGGCGCCCCCGGAGGTGTACCCGGCGATATAAAAGAAGCGGCCGTCCTGCTCCGGCAAGCTCTGCTGCTCCTGCGCCGCCAGCCTCGCCTTTCTCCGTTTCCGGGCGGCCCGCTTGATCGCCAGCTTCTCCGCCTCGGTTTTCTTCACCCTGGGCTTCGGCGGCTCCGGGAGGCTGTTCTTCTCGATCCGCTCCGCAAATCTGGCCTGTTTTTTCAGGAAAACATCATGGACGGTCTCATAGGACAGCCCCAGCCCACGGCCCTGTATCTTGGTAAAAGCCGCCTTTGCCAGCTTCTCCAGTTCCGCATCGGCGGGCATCCGCCCATGCTCTTTATAATGGGCGCAGACCACGCCGAACATGGCCTCGGACAACTTCTGTTTCTGTTTTGCTTTCAGGTCTTTCCAGCCCCTCGCGCCCATATCCGCCACCTCCCGGCATTACTGTACCCATTGTAACATGGATACGGCATATCCGCCATAGGCTTTTGGAAAGCCGTTCAGACAAATGAGCGTCAGCCACAGGCAGATCATCAGGAGGACCAGAAGTTCAAGAAACCTTCGGGGGTCAATACGCATAGCCGCACCTCCTGTTCTACAAAAAGGTTTGCGGCTGGTCTCAGCCGCCAGCCGCAGACTGTTCCATCAGATACAGATGGCTCCGCTTAGACCGGCTCATCGTCCGACCCGTCAAAGCCATCCTCGTCCTCATCGTCAAGCCCAATGTCCTCCGGGAGGCCGTAGTCCTCGTCATCCTCCGAATAGTCGGCGTCCGGGTCCGGCTTGGCCTGTTCCTTCTTCCCGCCGCCCTTGAAGAACTTCGTATAGGCGAAGAAGCCGCCTCCGCCCAGGAGCGCCAGCACAAGGACCAGTACGGGCAGGGGGTCCACCTTTGCGGCGGGCTTGGCCTCATCCGGCTTGTCCTCGTCGTCCCCGTCCTCCGGCTCCTGGGTCTCAGCGGGCGGCTGGACCTCCGGCTCCGGCTTGGTGTATTTCGCCGCCGTGTCCTCATCCATCAGGGCCAGCAGGTCCGCCTCGTCCACCAGGTTCAGGAAGTGGACGGTCTGCTCCCCCTCGTCATCCCGGTCGATGATGAGGTAGAAGGTGTTCCCGGCCTTTGTCACCAGCGTGATGAACTGCTTGCCGGAGCCGTCCGCATGGGCCTCATCATAATCGTCCACCAGCGTCAGGTTTCCGTCCGGGGTGAGGGCGGCGGAAGGAGGACCTGCCGCATCGGTATTCCCCATGCTCATCATCAGCAGGAGCATCATCATCAGGGTGTCCTCGTCAAAGCCGCTTGTGTCAGGCGCATCCTGCCCCTCATCCGCGGGCGGGGCGGCAGGGGACTCCTGTTCCGCCACATCCAGATAGTCCTTGTAGACATACCCGGTGGCCTCCGGGACCACGACCTCATACCAGTCGCCGCTCTCGCCAACGACCTCCACCTCCGTACCCCGGAGCAGATGCCCGATCACCGAGTGTTCCATGCCGGAGCCGGAGCGGAGGTTCAGGTAGGTGTCGCTGCGGACATTGACTGTGCCAACGGCAACGGTCTCTGTCGCCGCCTCCGTTCCGGCATCGGCATCAGCATCGGTATCGGTCTCCTCGCCGGTGTCCTTGCTGGTATCGCCGCCCATCAGGGCCTCCATGATCTGCTCCATGCCCTGGGCGGAAAAGGTGATCTTCCCGTCCTCGCTGATCGTCACACCTTCCGGCAGGACGATCTTCGTGCCGAGGGTGGCGCCATCGGGCAGGGCGGGGCTGTCAGTCTCCACAGCGTCCCCGGCAGTCCCGTCCGTTCCAGCGGGGGCTGTCTCCACAGCCTCTGTCCCAGCGGCCCCCTCCGTGGAAACCGGGGAATTGTCCGCCGCAAAGCACACGGCGGAGAGGTTCCCCATCATCAGAACGCCCGCCAGAAGGCCGGCGATCATGCTCTTAATCTTCATGCTCTTTATCCTCCTTGATCTCAGAAGTATTGTTGTCACGGCCAGCCAGCGCATCCGGCGCGCCCGCCCCCGGCACAGCGGCCGGGAAGGGGAGCAGCCCGCCTTGCAGGGCTTTCAGGACCTCCGCAAGCTGGTCCGGGGTCAGGTTCCGCGCCCGCACCATCTCGTGTATCTCCGTGTTCTCCTGCTGGGTGTACTTCTGGCAAAGCTCCTTGTAGCGGGCGTCCCACAGGTCGCGCTTTTCCTTTGCGCGGTCCCGGTCGGCCCTGATCTTGTCCAGTCTCTCGCTCATTTTCGCTCCTTTTTGCTGTGCCTGAAACGCCCGGAACGGGGATGCGGGTGTCCCCGCTATCTCTCTATGCCGGGGGAGTGCCTCTCCTTTTTCATTTCAGGCGGTTTCTGTGTTGCCGCCGCCTTTCTCTCCGCAAGGTCCTTTATCACCGATGTCCGCCCCACGGCCTCCTTCTCCGGCGCAAAAGCCTCCCGCTCCTGGGCGTCATACAGCGCCTGCAAGCGGCCTTCCGCCGATGTGAGCATATCTTGCAGGATGGCTATCCGCTCCTCTATGCGGTCAGATGCGTCACTTGCGCCGCCTGTCTCCAGCATGAAGCGTTCCAGCCGGTCCTTTTCGCCGCCGATATACTGCTCCAGCAGCTCACACTCGGCCATCAGGCTCCCGATGGTATCGCCAGGATATGCCTCGGATGGCTGGCGCGGGTCTTTCCCCATCTCATCCATCTTGTTCCTCACCTCCCATGGTCTTGTGGTCTTGCCAGCGGCGTCACCTGATGCGCCCGAAGCACAGGAAATGGCTCTGCCAATAGCTGCTCTCGGTGCTGGCGTAGGAGATGGGGTTGCCGCAGTGGATCATCATCCCATCGCCCACATAGATGCCCACATGGGTAGCGTCGCTGGGGTCTGAGGCGTCGTAGGTGTGGTGGAAGAAGATCAGGTCCCCCGGCTTCGCCTGGTCGGGCGGGATGATGTCGCAGATATTTTTCAGCCCCCTGGCGCCCAGCCGGCCCACGTTCCAGCCATTGCCGCTGTGGTTGATGACCCACGACACGAAGCCGGAGCAGTCAAAACTTGTGCTGGGGGAACTGCCGCCCCAGACATAGGGGTAGCCCAGGTACTTCTCCGCCTCGGTTATCATCCTGCGGAATTTCTCATCGGTCAGCGCCTCGCCGGGGATGTCATAGTCCGTGTACTCGCCCCCGGACACGCCGTACACATCCTCCCCGAACAGCTCCGAACGGTTGCCGCTGGTCGTCATCAGCACGTCGTAGCGGTCGGCCTGCTCCGTTGTCAGCCCGGAGTCCCGGATCACCGCCCCCAGCCCCTTGTTGGTCAGCTTCACATTGAGGATATGATAGTTGTACGGCACTTCCACATCGTAGTCGTTGCCCTCGCTGTCCGTCCTGGTCTCTGTGCGGTAGCGGACCTCTACCTCCGGCGTGAGGGTGAGGGTGTACTGCTGGGCGAACAGGCTTTGCAGGGTGCTTTGCACCTCCGCCCTGGTGTAGTCCTCGAACAGGACGGTCAGGTAGGAGGCCAGCTCATAGGGGTTGTGGCCGATCTCCGCCAGGTCGTAGCGGTACTCGTCATAGCCGGGGTGGGTGCTTTCGATATTGCTTATCTGGTTGTCCAGGGCAGTCTCCAGCGCGGAGTAGTCCGCGTCGGCCCCCAGGATGTCAGCGTCCTCCGCCGTGTAGGAGGTCCCCAGCACAGCGTTCCCGCTCCCGGCGAACATGGCGGTGCAGGAGGAGAACATCCCGGCGATGAGCATCACCAGAAGCCCCAGGGCGCCAACGATGAGGATGGCCTTGGGATGCTCCTTCACGAACTCGATCCCCTTGTCCACCACTGACTTCGTTCCCTCGGCGGTCTTTTTGCCGCCCTTCGCCGCCCCGGAAGCCCCGGCTTTGCCGCTGGCCTTGGCTTCCATATACCGCTTTTTCAGTTCCTGCTTCTGCCGCCACCTGGAGATGGGGTTGGAGGAGGGGTTGGTGTCATTGTGGCGCTCCCGCTGGTACAGGGCCTCCACATTGGCGCTGTCTGACTTCCGCTCCAGCCTCGCCGCCTTGTCGTACTGTTTCAGCTTGTGGCTGTAATGGCGGTTGTTCACGACGTTCCCGGTGTTCCGCACCGTGGACTCCCCGCTTTGCAGGGCATCCGCGCCGGAGTTGCCCTCACCGTCATTGTCCGAACGGCCCACAGCGTCCCGGACGGTGTTCCTTGCCGCATGGAGAGCAGCGGCGGGGGCGTTCACCGCCGCCCGGCCACCCACTCCCGGCTTCCGGGCGGTGGCTTCCGTCACTTCGATGCGGAGCTTGCCCCTTGCGGCTTTCGTAGACTGCCGTTCCGGGCGCAGCTTATCCGAGAGCCGCTCCGCGGTGGCCTCCACCTTGCCGCTTCTGGCGGTGGTGCGGGGTCGCCTTTTCGAGGGGGCTTTTTCCTTTTCCCTGTCCGCTTTGGAGGACTGCCGGGACTGGTGGAGCTTATCCGACAGCCGCTCATCCACGGCCTCGGCCCTGCCGCTGTCACGGATGATACGCACACGCCTCTTGGTCGGGAGCTTCTCATTCGCCCGGTCCGCTCTGTCGGCGGCCTTGTCCGCCTTTTTCGCCGCCCTGCGGATGTCCCGGTCAGAAAGCTCATCCTCCGTAAAATGGAGGCGGCGCGCCTTGTCAGCCATTGCTTACCTCCCGTTCCTTGACCTCCGTCAATTTGGTCGTCATGATCTTGTAGAGTTCCAGGTCGGTGGGGAAACGGTCCACGAAGGGCAGGATGACATTGCCGAAAAACAGCAGCCCCTCACCCTCGCCGGAGTGGGTCACATAGGAGAGCTGGTGGGGCGAAATGTTGAGCTGCTTCGCCAGGATGGCGCGGTCCCCCGCCGCCTGGTTGAGCATGATGATGAAGTCGCTGTTCTCAAAGATGTTCTCCACTTCCCGGCTGGAGAGCAGGTCCTTCACATTCTGGGTGATGCCGGTGGGGATGCCTCCCCATTTGCGGAACCGTTTCCAAATCTCCACGGAGTAGGCCGCCGTCTGCTCCTCCTTCAGGAGCAGATGGAACTCGTCCATGAAATACCGGGTGGCCTTGCCCGCGCTGCGGTTCTGGGTCACGCGCCCCCACACCTGGTCCTGCACCACCAGCATCCCGATTTTCTTCATCTGCTTGCCCAGGTCCTTGATGTCGAAGCAGACGATGCGGTTGGTGATGTCCACATTGGTGCGGTGGTTGAAGATGTTCAGGGAGCCGGTGACATAAATTTCAAGGGCGGTCGCCACATGGCGGGCCTCCTTTTCCTCCTGCTTTAAGAGCGCCTCGTAGAGGTCCTGCAAGAGGGGCATATTCTCCGGCCTGGGGTCCTCGAAATACTTCTGGTATATCTGGTGGACACAGCGGTCGATGACCGTTTTCTCCACCGGCTGGAGGCCCTCCTTGCCGCCTACCACTAGCTCGCACAGGGAGAGGATGAAGTCGGCTTTCAGGGCCACGGGGTTGTCCTCCTCGGAGTAGTTCAGGTTGATGTCCATCGGGTTGACATACTGGCTGCTGGACGGGCTGATCCTGATGATCTGCCCGCCGAACCGCTCCACCAGCGGCGCGTACTCCGCCTCCGGGTCGCAGATGATGACATCATCGTCCGACACAAGGAAGGCGTTGGCGATCTCCCGCTTGGCGGCGAAGGACTTGCCGGAGCCGGGAGTGCCAAGGATCAGCCCGTTGGGGTTTTTAAGAGCCTTCCTGTCCACCATGATGAGGTTGTTGGAGAGTGCGTTCAGGCCGTAGTAGAGGGACTCCTTCCGATCCTGGAACAGCTCCTGCGTGGTGAACGGGATGAAGATGGCGGTGGAGCTGGTGGTAAGGCCCCGCTGTATCTCGATGAGGTTCTGCGCCAGCGGCAGGGAGGACATCAGGCCCTGCTCCTGCTGGAAGTCCAGCCGCCGCAGGACGCAGTTGTGCTTCTGGGCGATGCTCTGGGACTGGAACACGTTGGTCTCCAGCTCCTGCTCGGTGCGCCCGGTGTTCATCACCAGGAACGTCACCATGAACATCCGCTCGTTCTGGCTCTGCAATTCCTTCAGGAGCGCCTTGGCGTCCCTGCCGTAGGTAGCGAGGTCGGAGGGGATGATGTCGATGTCGTACCCGGCGCGGACGGCCTTCTTCTGTTCCTCGATCTTGCTGCGGTCCAGCTCCGTGATGGTGTGCTTCACCGTCTTGATGGCCTTGTTCTGGTCGATGGACTGGATGTGCATGGTTACGATCTGGCTGGAGTCGATGTCCAGGATGTCCGCCAGCATACGGTCGCTGATGTCCGAGGCGGTGATGGACAGGAACGACAAAGCGCCGTACATACCGCCCACCTGGAAGGTGCGCCGGCCGTTGAAGGCAAAGGCGGCGGGGGCGATGAAGTCCTTCACGGACAGCCCGGACTCCACCAGCCACTTCCACTCAAAGGCGAACGGGTCGCGGTCGCCCATGTGGAACATGGAGTGCATCAGGCGCAGGCGCTCCTTCCCGTTCAGCACAGCGGCGGTCACGCCGATGCGCTTGAAGTTGTTCAGCAGGTCCGTCTCCACATGGTCCAGCCGGGGCTTCGCCTGCCGCATGGAGGCCGCCTCGATGCCGAAGGTCAGGTACTTCGCCTTTGTCAGGCCGTTGTTGCCCCTGGCAAGCTGGCTTTTCAGCATCTGGCTGTACTCCGCCCGGACGCTGTCAAAGGCGTCCCCAGCGGGCGGGATGCGGACGGACTTCTCGAAGCTCTCCGCGTCGGTCGCCATGTTCATGAAGGACAGCTCGAAACGGATGGAGCTGTCGAAGAAGTTGAGGAAGCTGCACCACTCCTCAAAGATGGCCGTCTTGTCCTCCTGCTGGGCGAGCTGGTAGTTGATGTCGTTGAACTGGACGGTCTTGGTGTAGTAGTTGTCGGTGACACGGCAGATGCCGTCCGGGAACATCCGCTGGAACGGGATGGACTGCTGGGCGGTGCGGGGAGTGCCGTCATCCCTGCGGGCCTTCTCGATGATGGCCCTGATCTGCTTTTTCTCCGCCTTTGTCAGGCTTGCGGGGAGAGCGATGGGCTCCGCTTTCCCGCGCCCGCTTTTCCGCGTTTTGAACAATGGCCTGTACCTCCTTTTCCACTTGGTCCTGCCGCATGAGGGCAGAGTAATAGTTGTTGGTCGCATAGGGGCGGACCTTGGGGCGGACGAACTTCGCCTGGATGAAGTGCCGCGCCACCGCCTCCAGCGGCTGGCCGTCCTTCTCGTACATGGCGAGGAAGAACAGCGGGAGCATGAGGACAATCATCCCCATGACGGAGAGGCTGGTGTTGCCGGAGCGTTTCATCAGGAAGAACGCCGGTACGCCGATGAGCGCCGCCGCGCCGAAGCAGACGAGCTGCCGCTTCGTCAGCCCAAAGAACACCTTGGTCTTTACCCGCGTCAGGTCGCGGGGGATGGAAATATACGCTGCCATGATGACCTCCTTTCCCGGTCAATGGGCGTTCAGTACGCTTCGGGCAAGGCCCCCGGTCTTGAACAGGGTGAACACCAGCAGGACCGTGTACCCCACCACGCCCCAGAGGGAGCCAACTATATCCGAAGTGAACGAGATGGACTGTATCAGCACAGCGTAGATGCCGACACAGATGATGATGAGGAAGCCCTGGAAGCCCAGGGCGAACAGGGAGCGGAGGTAGTTCTGCCCGGTCTGGCTCTGCTCCCGGCTGCCGAAGGTGGACAGCGGGATGGGCGCGAGGCTCGTCATCAGATATATCTCGATCATGCGCCCGTAGACGATGACGAAGATCACGATGGAGAGTATCCAGAGGGTGAGCTGGATGACGAAGCTCATCAGGTAGATGCCCAGGAGCGTACCCACGCCGTAGGTCTCCAGCGTGGCCTCCATCGCGGCGATGGCCTCATCGCTGACCGATGTGGACGCGCCGATGATGCCCCCGCTCTGGGAGATCACGCTCTGGCAGACATCAAAGACCGCCATCACGATGTTGAAGCAGTTGGAGATGAGCGTGACAGCCACGAAGGTCTTGAATATCCACTTGAAGATGATCCATGTCTCGAAGTTCGAGAGGTTGTTATGCTCAATGATGAGCTGGATCAGCTCGTAACAGGCAATGAAGGTGAGGATCAGCCCCGCTATGGGGATGATGACGGTCTCCGATACGCTGCGTATCATGGAGAAGATGCCGGGGGAGAAGCTCGCCGGGGTCATGCCCACATCCGTGGCGATCTCCCCCACGCGGGAGTTGACCGAATCGAAAACACCTGTGAGGTTGCCCATGATCCCGCTGATAAGCAGCTCTTTGAGCCATTCCGCGATTGCGTCAAGAATACTGCCCAAATCAAATACCTTGTCCTTTCATCTGGTGGGGCAGGGCGGCAGGGCGCCGCCCCGCCCTGGTTACAGCGGGCCTTGTCCTGCCTCCGTGTCAGGCGGTGAACAGCCCGGAGAGCAGGGGGACCAGGGTGATACCGATGAGGGCGACGCCTCCGCCGGCCATCAGCTGCTTCATGCCCTGGCTCTTGGCTCCGGGGTTGTCGTTGCCGTAGCCCTCCAGAAGGTTGATCGCGCCCCACACGCCGAGGCCGGCGCCCAGCGCCACAACGAGGGTCT